>ERZ808037.16-NODE-16-length-178790-cov-11.300398_pt1 | contig 178790 bp, 174 predicted proteins | sample MGYA00380190_ERZ808037 | MGnify/ENA primary metagenome ERZ808037 (study PRJEB31490, sample SAMN06133399) | mouse gut metagenome | isolation source: J9 | host: mice | place: China: Chengdu | collected 2015-05 ...
CATTTCGGCTATCTTCTCAATCGGGAAGATGATATAAACTCTCCCCGCCTCGTCCGTCCACCCGTTGAGCTGGGACAACCGCGCCCGGTCAAGCAAAAGGGCATAGGCCAGCTTGGCGGTAAGGGTCAAGCCCATATCCAGCAGGAACCAGGGGAAGAAGAAATAGGGCGGCAATTCGGTAGTTATCGTCATGTAGTCGGTCATGGTATTAGCCTCCTTAGTGTGGGGCTGTCAGACCGCCGCTGTGGGCCGTTAGAGGCCCGTTTTCGGGGTCGGGAAGGAAATGTATCAGGCCCCCTTTGAGGGCGGTCTTGAAAGCCCTGATATTACTGCGTTTTCAGCGGGTACTTTTTCTACACATCAGCCCGGTTTTTCCTGGCCCATGTGCGTTTGCTCCGTTTCGCCCGTTCTGCGGCACAGGTGGAGCAATAGAGAGTGTTGTGCCTGGGCGGGGCAAACGGCCTCCCGCACTCCCGGCATTGCCGCCGTCTGACAGAGGAAGGCGGGAACAATGCGGCGCACAGGCCGGCGTCCAGAGGAAGGACGGCGGCGCGGAACCACTTGCAAATCAGGGAGTAGGTGATGCTCTGAGGACAGATACATTCCTCGCCATCGTCCAGAAGCAGACAGTTTCCGCAATCGTAGTTGCAGCACTTCCGCACCAGCCTCCGGGCCGTCCGGTACTGTTGATAGGTCATGTGTAGGATTTCGGATGCGCCCATTTCACACGTTCCCTCTGCAAAATCCTAAAAGCGTCAGATTTGCGTTTTTAGCGTGAGTGCCAATCTGGCGTTGACGATACCTGACCCGCAGGAAAGGAACAGACGCAAAGCGGGTGTTCCTTTCCTGCGGGTGTGCAAGGGGTTTGGGGAGTGCAGCTCCCCATCGCGTCCGAAGGACGCAACGCCCCCGGCAGGGCGCACGACACCGGAACGGTGTATAAGTGCGCTGTTGGAAACAGACTGGATTTCCGGCACTAAAAATCATGCTGTTCACTGTGACCTCCTTGGCATAGGAGGAACAAGCCGCCGGAGCAGCTTGTCCCTCCCGGTGATAGGGCGGTTGCCCCTCACTTGGTAGCCATCATGCCGGGGTGATCGTCAGGGCGGTCAGCGGAAAAATTTGAAAAACTTTTTCCGAACACTCTCGATGCTTTCATGGACTGCGGCCTTGGAGCAGCCGCACCGCCGTCCAATCTCCGCATAGCTGTAATCGTACAGCGCATAGAGCAGAAACCGCTCCCGTTGGGTGGGAGTACAGAGGGCCAACACCGCCAGAATTTCATCCAGCGTCTCCCGCTGGCAGACCAGTTCCTCCGGGGTGGCGCAGTAGGGCAGAATGCCTTGGGCTGCGATTATGTATTCGTCGCACTCGCGCCCGTCCCAGTGCCGTCGCTGTTCCCGGTCAAGGCTCCGCTCGGTGCGCTTGACCAGCTCCCAAAACTCGTCAAGGGTGGCGGCGTCCTCATAGGTCAGTTTGCGGCTGTATCTTTTGATGGTAATCTCCATCGTGTTATCCTCCTGTTCAGATTTGGGGTAAGCGAAATCTGAACAGGAAAGGCGGACCGCGACACCGGGGCTGGATGGGACAGTCCCCTGAAAAAGCAAAAATGCCCGAACAGCACAAGGCTGTTCGGGCGTTGGGGTTGGCGATATGGGTAGACAAAAAACGACTATTTTCGCAAACCTGGGAAGGGGATGCCGCTGCGGGGATTAGGATTTTTTTGATGAAAAATCAGGTAATGCGAACATGGGAAAAGACACGACAGCGCCTCCTTGACGGTTGCCGTGTCTTTTCAAAAGAAAGGGCCGATAACCGCATTTTATATCTGCGTGTTATCGGCTCTGCGTCTGCGCGTCTGGCTCTGTGATAACTGAAACATGGAATTTTTCTACATGAATGAGCATTTCTTTCCGGCATTTGGGACAGAACAAGGGGAAGTTTATCAACTGCGTATCGGAACGCATTTTGATGCGGGTCTTACTGCCGCACACAGGACATAGCAGCCATTCAAAACTTTCCGCAGGAACATCACTTTTCATCGCTTTTGCCGCCCTTTTCCTGGTGCAGTACAACGCTGCTGACAAGGCCGATACCGCCCAGCACAGCGCACCATTTGGACGAGAACACAACACCCGCCGCCACCAGGCCAGCGCCGACAACGAAATTGCACACTGAGGCCGCTTTCAGCGTTTTCTTTTTGGGGTTGGGGAGCGATACAGAAACCCCCAGCTTTTCATTCAGCTTTTCGCAGGCACGATTGACTTCTTTTACCATTGTCTTACCTCCTAAAAATCAGTTGTATGCCGTGATTGGCTATGAGCAGCACACCGACACAAATTATGATCCATGCAAGCGTGTTCTTCTTTTTCCCTTTTCTCTTATTCAAGAGCAGGAAAAGCACCCCCACGACCGTAATGCAGATGCCGACAATCAGCGAAACGATTGAGATAAGCTGCATCGTTTCTGCACCAGGAACGGGGATAAAGCTGGGAATGGGAAAGTTCATGTAGCTGCCTCCTTTTCTGTCAGTTACTCAAGTCAGAAGAAACCATTTTGCGGACAGTGATTGCGGAAAAGCCTGCGCCGATCATGCCAAACACGATAGCCGCAATCGGAATGGACATCAGCCCTGCGCTGCTGCCTTGGGAATTGGAAACAATGGCGGCGAGTGCAAAGGATGAAACGATGGTCGCAATCGTGGACTTCTTTATCATTCCGATGTAGAGCGGGAGCAGGCCCAGCAAAACAGCCGACAAAGCTGTGATGGCTTGTGTCATCAGATTTGCAGGGCTGGTGGTGACAAAGGGGAAATATTGGCTTATAAAGGACAGGCAGGCGTATTGAAAAATGCCGGACAACCCATGAAATAGAAGCATGATGCCGCATATCAGGATAATCTTCACGGCAATCAATTTTCCACGCTGGACAGGATAGGTAAATAGCAGATTTATCGTTTTGCTACGGTATTCTTCCACGATAAATGCTGAAATCAAGACCGCCTCCCAAACAATCAGCATAGCCCTCACAAGCATGGTTGCCAGCGTCAGCGTATCCAACTGCGCGGGTGGCAGGCCGGTCACAGCAACTCCACCGTCTGCGCTCAGGAGGGAGGAAGTAAACGCGCTCAACAAGGTAATCACAACATTTGCGGCCAGCAGGCTAATAAAATGCGATTTGAGCGAAACCCTTTTCAATTCCAGCTTAACAAGGTTTTGCATGGCTGCCACCTCCCCCCAGCAAACTCAAATAATAGGTTTCGAGGTTCATGCCCTTTTCCGCAATCTCCGTCATGGATATTTCCGCAAGCATGGAACCATGGTCTATGATGCCGATGGTGTCCGCGATTTTGGATAGCTCGTCCAGAATATGGCTGGATATGAAGATGCTTGTGTGATGCTCCCGGTTGATCTGCCGGAGTAGTTCCCGCACTTCCATCACGCCCTGGGGGTCTAATCCGTTGATTGGTTCGTCCAGAATGAGCAGTTCCGGCTTAGTCAGAAAAGCCCTCGCAAGGGCAAGCCGCTGTTTCATGCCCAGAGAAAATTTGCCTACGGCTTTATTGTCAGTCTCTGAAAGGCCCAGCATCGCCAGCATTTCCCCGATACGTTCATAGCCCGCGCCCATATACCCACAATGCAGTTCCAGATTTTCACGGGCACTCAAATGCTGATAGAAAACGGGGCTTTCAATGATGCTCCCAATCCGGGAGAAAACAGAGTGGTTTCCTTTTTCGACGCGCTCTCCTAACAGGGTGATCGTTCCGGCATCGGGGGCCATGATGTGATAGAGCGTTTTCATCAGCGAGGTTTTCCCCGCGCCGTTTGCGCCTAAAAAGCCGTAAATCTCACCTTGTTTCACCCTCAAGGTTACATCATTCAAAATGACGCTGCCGTCAATGCTCTTGGATAGATGGCTGGTTTCAACTGCATAGGTCATGCCTGCGCCGCCTCCCCAGACTGGTTCAGCCTCTTGAAAATCAGCGTGACCCGATGGGCAAGGCCCACAAGGGAATACTGTGAGCTGCCCAGATAGGGGAGTGTGAAGGATGAAGTCAATTCCCAGCCCTCTTTGCCCCAGCGGTTTAATTGGGCGGTCAGGGCATCCTGGGAACGCTCCACGTCTTTGCAGTCTACGGTGACAGTTTTGTACTCAAATGTTTCCATGAAATCTCCTTTACTCAAAGATACTGCCCACAAGAATATCTGCCATACGGTCAAACACAGCGAGATAATCACAGGTGACAGCAAGGGTTTCTTTTGCGTTGATGGTTGACAGCAATGCGCTTAAAATCCCATACGCCTGAGTTGCCTCCATTCTCAAAGCGAGGTTTGCGGCCTGAACAGCTTGCTTAAAAAATTCAAAGCTGTCAAACTTGATTTTTTGCATGGTTTCTTCCGGGAGCTTTGTCACGAAAGACTGAAAATCCGGGGTGTTGACGTTATACAAAAAGGGCTTGCTGTCATACTCCCGGAACAACTCTTTCATTGACTGTGCAAAGCCCTCCTTAGTCTGACTGCTCCTGTTGATGGCAAGGACTTTCTCAGTCAGTCGCTGTTGTATGCGCTCGATGGTTTCCGAAAATAGATCTTCCTTTGTGGGGTATAGCGTGTAGAATGTACCGATGGAGATGCCTGCATTGTCACATAGATTTTTGATGCTGGTTTTTTTGTAGCCGTGTGCAATCCAGCACTCCTCGCACAGTTCCCCCAGCCTCTCGCGGATGGCCTTTTTATCGGCATCTGAAAGAACAGGTTTTGATGGCATGGGTTCGTCCTCCTTTCTTGCGATTTCATATTGCGAATATTCACAAAATATATTCGCAATTAAATAATAGCACTTCATTCTTACTTTTGTCAAGGGAAAACCCAATGTTTCATGAGAGAAGCAAAATTGTCAGCAGCTCCGCTCCATAGTTTTTGTGGTCTTGTCCATATTAGTGAAATCCGCTTCCCTGAGATGGGCGTCCGCTTTATCGCCGTTAATGACGGAGTGGACAGCGACGATCAGATGGGTAACGACTTTACCCCGTTCCGAAATATCATAAATGCCACCCTCTCATAAAGAATGACATCACACGCAGGACATAGCATCTCTGTTACCTCCGACAAAACTGTTACAAAACGGAGGAAATGATAATGAATGACAACGAAATTCCCACTATCGGATTATCGGAAGCGGCTACCGAAAATATGGGCAAGTATGGCCGCATGAGAAAGCAGTACCTCCAGGCGCATAAGCCGGAGCTTTACAACAGCTTGCTGCTGTCTGGGACACTGCACACGCACCTGCTGGAAATCGACCAGACCGCCCGCAAACGCTTGGAACTTATGATGCCGGAGATGGCGAAAGTAGCCGGGGCCACCCAGGAACTGAAGGCCCGTGACTCTTTGCGCTGGGCTGGCCTAATGAACACCTGCAAGGCGCAGATAGAAGAAGTCATTTTGAACGAACTGATATGGGACTGATGTAATTAAATGGCGGAGCCGTACCTGCTCTCTTGCAGGTACGGCTCTGGCTATGATAGAATATAAAAGCAAGCGTATTGGCAATATGGTTTTTTATCATGGGTCAATCTAAAAAATTCTCGATTTCTTTGAAACGTTTGGCATTGTATGCAGTCTTATAGACGAGGAGGTGAGAAAGTGGAAGATTTTGAGGCAATCTATGTCCAGCACTTCGATGGCGTCTATAAGTATGTCTTTTTCTTATGCAGAAATGAGACGATGGCCGAGGAAATAACGCAAGAGACATTTTATCGGGCTATGGAACACATAGACAAATTCGAGGGAAAATGTAAACTCTATGTGTGGCTCTGTCAAATTGCAAAAAACACATTTCTTACATATGCGAAAAAGCAAAAACGCCATGTATCAGAAACAGATATTGACTTATCCAAGCAAATAGAACCGAGTTTTGAAAATGAGATTTTGGATAAAGAAACTGTGTGGAAACTTCACAAATTGCTGCATGAGCTTAGTGATCCCTACAAGGAAGTGTTTTCATTGCGGGTTTTTGGAGAACTGCCATTTTCTCAAATTGGAGAGTTGTTTGGTAAATCAGATAGTTGGGCGCGGCTGATATTCTATCGGGCGAAAAAAGAGTTGAGGAGGAATTTAGATGAAAATATCGTGTGATATTATCCAAGACCTGCTGCCACTATATTGTGATGGAGTGTGCAGTCAAGACAGTAAACAAGTCGTCGAGGCGCATTTACAAGACTGCGAGAAATGCAGTGCCGATGCGCGTTTCATGAAGCAGGATGTGGAAACAGGTTCGCTTCAAACCAAAGATGAAAAAATCGTTCAAGCCGCTGCCGCTGCGTGGAAAAAAGGAAAGACCCGTGCGTTTATAAAGGGCTGTCTGATTGCACTGTTCAGTATTGCCGTCCTGGTTGCGGGATACTGTTCGTTTCACTGGTTTTCTACCGCTGATGGAAACGACCTTGAGGCACTGGCTCGGCAAGCGGCCAACTACCTCAATTATGATGAACTGAGCATCGAGAAAGTTGAGCAACGAGGGAATTATTTGGCCGCACTTTGCAGAGGCCCGGAGGGAAACTGGAGTCTGTGCGAGTTCGACAGAGATCGCCTGTTTGAAAATCGCTGGCGTGCGAACGGCGGCAAGCTGAAAATTGAGGACGGAACCGCCAGCAGCTGGAACTACGGCAGTCCCCAGGGGGAAGCTGTTTTGATTTTCTGCGGTGGCAACATTCCCAGCGAGGTTTGCTGGTATAAGTTTCAAAATAACAAAATCACATATACCTGCCCTGTTGAGGACGAAATGATACTGGATATTTTTATTATTCCAGACAATAGCAATATTAACGGCTACCCGATTCTTCTGGATTGTAATCAGCAGGAAATTGAATAAATTTCTTAAAGAGAGTATAGCAGAAACCTGCCAGAGTTTCACTTCAGCGGTGGGGGCTTCACCTACTTTGCAAGCAGTGTCTTTGTTCCCACAAAGACTAAAAACAGCTTTCCAGCGTGACCGCCGGAAAGCTGTTTTTGCTTGTTGGTGGCACCGCCCCCAAACCCCTTTTCGCAGAATTTCATTCTGCGGCTACGCGCCGTTCCGGCGCTTTTTCCTCCCGCCCCCGGCGGAGATTTTTTGAAAGCGGCAAGGCTGGCTTACCAGCGTAGTCGCAAACTGTCCCGTAACAGGAAACGGCATTTTTCAAAATCCGTCAGGCTCGCAGAGCCGCAGCCAGACCAGCGGAGCGGTCTGTTCAAAGGGCTTGGGATGCTTCCCAACAAGCAAAACCTACGGTTTCCGGCATCGCCGGGAACCGCAGGTTTTGAGCGTTTGTATATACAAACGCCCTGCTTGCCCAGTAGCGCATGGCTGCTGTTTTCACCGGCTCTCGACAAAATTTTTCCCAACGGCATTGACAGGAACATCCGTTTGTGCTACCATAATAACGAATTGAATACTGCACATATTTTTCACGCAGGTACATAGACCGGACCGCAGCGTTTTGCTGGGGTCGGTCTTGTTGTATCTGCGTTTTTTGTTTTTGAAAGGAGGCCGGACAATGGAGGAAATCAAAACGGGAGAGGTCAGGCGCAGGCGGGGCAGACCGAAGCTGGACGCCCGCATCACCGAGGAATACGCTCCCAGCAGGCGGCAGGCGCTGAACAAGATGTATCTCTATGAGGCTGTCCACCTGTTATCGGTAGCGGCTACCGAAATTCCAAACAGCGAGGTCTTGTGGCAGGAAGACAGAACGACGGTCACTGTGAAATCCCGTGACGGCATCCTGGAGCAGCTCGGCAGAATGACGGTGCAGGACAGGCTGGCCTACACCGATTGCATCTATCTCGCCAACCTTGCCATCGCCGCCGTTCAAAATGGGTATACCACACGAGAGGTGGAGGTTGCCCTGCGGGAAATCCGAATGGCGGCGAAGTCCAGCATGAAAAATCCAAACAGCGAGGCGCTTTATTGTGCGCTGGGCAACACCGTGGACATTCTGCGGAGCATGGGAGGTGTCGCATGAAAACCGAAAAACGGCCAGTAGAAATCACAGTGGCGGGGGAACTCCCCGGCTTTGAATACGGCGGGTGCCGGGGCGTGTTTTTGAACCTGGGGCTTGATGTGGAAATGGACGGAGTGACCTATCACCTGTCCAGCAGCTTTGCGGAAAAAGCGGAAATGGGCGAGGTCATCGACACAGCGGAGCTGGAGCGGAATGGGCGGCGGACTGCGTAAAAATTTCCGATGTCCGACAGAAAGATATTGCTTTACAGTGCTAAAGCGGCTATAATGGAGGCAGGTAACAGATGCTATGTTCCTGCGTCCAGGGAGGTAAAAAAACAAGATGCAGGAAAAATACAATGTCGGAATTTATTGCAGACTCAGCCGTGACGATGAGAGAACCGGGGAGTCCGTGTCCATCGAAAATCAAAAAATCATGCTCAGTCGCTATGTGCAGGAACAGGGCTGGAACCTCTACGCCGCCTACTGTGACGATGGGGTCTCAGGTACGACCTTTGACCGGCCTATGTTCAATCAGATGATTGCAGATGCCAAAGCTGGGAAAATCAATCTGATTTTATGCAAAGACCTCAGTCGCCTCGGCAGAGACTACATCGAGGCCGGACGGTTTACGGACATCATGTTCCCTTCGATGGGTTGCCGGTTCATCGCCCTCAATGACGGCGTGGACACCATCCACAAGAACAACGAGATGCTGGTCATTTTGAAAAATGTCATGAACGACCTCTATGCGCGCGACACCAGCAGCAAAATCCGCGCCGTCAAGCAGTCCACATTTCGGACGGGAAAGTATGTCGGCTGCTACGCTCCCATCGGCTACCGAAAATCCCCGGCGGACAAGCACATCCTTGAAATCGACCCGGTGACCGCCCCTGTTGTTCTCCGCATCTTCGATATGCGCTTGCAGGGGGACAGCTTTCGGAAAATCGCCCGGACGCTGAACGAGGAGGGCATACCCTCACCCCGTGGCTTCTACTACATGGCGGAGGGCAGGCCGAACCTGCGGGGTGAGACACCCTACTGGAACGATGTGACGGTTAAGACCATTCTGCGGAACGAGGTCTACCTGGGCCACATGGTGCAGAACAAGACCGGCACTGTCTCCTACAAGGTTCACAAGCAAATCAGCAAGCCGAAAGAGGACTGGATCAAGGTGGAGCATACCCATGAGCCGCTTGTCTCTCAGGAGGTCTGGGATGCCGTTCAAAGGCTGGACAACCACCCCTCCAGGGGACGCTCTGGCAGCGATGGGGAAATCTCCTTATTTGCTGGCGTCCTTTACTGTGCGGACTGCGGAGGCTCGATGCGCTATCAGAGGGATTACCGTAGCCGGAAGCGCCACGCTGATGGGCATTTTGGTGAGTTCAAAGCCTACACTTGCAACCGGTATATGAGCGGCGGCAAGGCGGTCTGTTCTTCCCACTATATCAACTTTAAGACGCTGACCCGGCTGCTTTTGCTGGACATCCATGCCAAGGCGATGCTGGCCCAGAACAGTCCCGCCGCCCTCAAGGAGAAAATCCTCGCTCAGAAAAACGCCGCCAGTATGGAGCAGACGAAAGCACTCCGAGCAACGCTGGCGGCGGTGGACAAGCGGCTGGCCGAGTTGGAGAAGTTGGTGGTGTCGGCCTACGAGGACAAGGTGAAGGGCGTCATGCCGGAGACTCTGTGCATCCAGCTGATGAACCGCTACGAGGACGAACGCAGGGGCAAGCTGGAACAGCGGACGCAGCTCACCGCCCAACTGGAGGCCACGCAGGAGGACGAGCAGGCCACCGACGAATGGCTGGCCGTCATCCGCGATTATGCCCAGCTTGAGGAACTCGACCGTCCCACCCTTCTGCGGCTGGTAAAGCGCATCGAGGTGGGTGAGAAGTACCAGGTGGACGGAGAGACCCATCGGGACATCAAAATCTACTACAACTTTGTCGGTTATGTGGAACTCTGAAATCTGTACTTCTTTATGCGAGGTTATCTAATGAGTGGTACGCCAAGGACACCTCGAAGAAGATACGGGCGGTATTCCGCAATAAAGGTATGTCGGGCCAGCGGTTGGCAGTAAACGCCCCCTACGGCTATATAAAGGGCGAGGACGGGCATCTGTTGGTGGACGAGGAAACGGCTCCTGTGGTGGAGTTGATTTTCCAGTTATGTGTTGAGGGCAACGGCCCCGGCAAGATTGCCCGGATGCTGAAGGAGCGTGAAATCCCGACGCCTGGGACAATCACGTTTCAGCGCACGGGCCAGACAAGCCGCTACTTTCCGGACGACCCCTGCCGCTGGAACCCCGCCACCGTCCTGAGTATTTTGGGACAGGACGCCTATTTAGGCCGGACGACCAATTTCAAAACCACCAAGCTCTCCTATAAGAGCAAAAAGACGGTCATCAATTCGCCGGATAAATGGGCGGTATTTGAGGGCACCCATGAAGCGATTATCGACAAGGAGACATGGGAGATTGTGCAGAAAAGCCGGGAACACCGCCGCCGTCCAACCAAGATGGGAGAAATGGGGTTGTTCTCTGGGCTGGCCTATTGTGCCGACTGCGGCGCGAAGCTGTACCACCACCGCAGTATCACGTTGACGAAAGAGCAGGAGAGTTACATCTGCTCAAACTACCAGTCAAGAAAGAAATGTACTGCCCACTATATCCGGGCCGTGGTTTTAGAAGAGCTTGTACTCCAAAATCTCCAACGTGTTGTTGCCTACGCCCAGGAGGACGAGAACGAGTTTGTGCGGCGCGTGATGGAGAACAAGACCGCCGTACAGAGGGCAGAGCAGGAGCAGGCCAAGCGCAAGCTGGAAAAGCAGGAGCGGCGAATCAGTGAGCTTGACCGTATCATTCAACAGCTCTATGAAGATCGTGTTTCGGGGGCGTTGAGCGCAGAGCGGTTTGCAAAGTTATCCGGGGGCTACGAGAAAGAGCAGGAGGATCTGAAGCAGTCCGCAAAGGAGTTGCAGGCTATTGTAAACACGATTGAAACCCAGGCTGTCAATGTCCAGAGCTTTTTGAAGATTGTACGGAAGTACACTGCGCCGTCAGAACTGACCCCGGCCCTTTTACGCGAGTTTGTGGAAAAGATTGTTGTCCACGCCCCGGACAAGTCCAGCGGCCATCGCACCCAGCGAATTGACGTGCATTACAATTTCATTGGCGAAATTGATTTTTCCCCGGAATACAGCCAAGTTAGCAGACAGACAACCGCATAACGCCACAGCATCATGCGGTTGCCTATTCTATTCATAAAATGTTCTTTATGCGTACTGTCCATTGTGAAAACAGTCCTTTTCTGCCCGCAGCTCCTGCCTGCGCCGACGGTCCGCCGGCGAAACGCACCGGAATCTCTTTTGAGCATCCTTCAGCCCTGCTGCTCATAAAAATCCATCAGCAAGGCGGCCAGGGCCTCCGGCGCGTCCCGGTTGACCTCGTGGCCCGCCCCCGGCACCTGACGGAGAACCGCCTGGGGAAGGCTTCGGCCCAACGCCTGGGCGGCCCTCCAGTTGGTCCGGTCGCGCTCCCCGCAGAGGGACAAAACGGGGCAGCGCACCCGTTCCAGCCCCGCCCGCAAATCAAGGTCCGCCATGGAGGCCGTCAGGGAAATCATGGCCTGTTTTGAAAAGCCAGTCCCCCGGAAGGCCTTGGCAGGCATCAGGCGGAACACCAGACTCTGAAGCCCCAGCAGCCCTCTGGGAATCTCCAGCGGCGTGCCGATAAGCACCAGGGACTCCACCCGCTCCGGGTGGCCCTTGGCATATTCCAGGGCCAGCACGCCGCCCAGGGACAGGCCGCAGAGGCGGAGGGACCCCGGCAAGGTCCCGCAGAGCCCCTCAAAGGCCTGATAGAGGTCTGTAAACCGCGCTTCCCCCGCCAGCTCCGGCAGACTGGGGCACAGCGCCCCCTTTTCTATATGAGTCAGAACCGCCTCCCAGCTCTCCGGCCCCTGGCCCAGGCCGTGGAGGCACACCAGGCGGCCCGTCACAGCCGTTCCCCCTTCTCCCCGGCGTACCACATATTATAGGTCTGCCGGTAGACGGCGGCGGCGCTCTCGGTATGGCAGACCATCCGCACCCTTTGGGGCAGCTGGTGGTCCGCCAGGAACTCCATGATGGCCTTCAGGGCCACCGAGGCGGCCTGCGCCATGGGATAGCCGTAGACCCCGGTGGAAATAGACGGGAAATCCACCGACCTGATTCCCCGCTCCGCCGCCAGCGTCAGACAGGACCGGTAGCAGGAGGCCAGCAGAGCCGCCTCCCCCTGGCCGCCGCCCCGCCAGATGGGCCCCGGCGTATGAATCACATACTTTGCCGGAAGGCGGAAGCCGCCGGTGATTTTTGCCCGTCCCGTCTCGCAGCCTCCCAGAGTCCGGCATTCCGCCAGCAGCTGGGGCCCCGCGGCCCGGTGAATCGCCCCGTCCACGCCGCTGCCCCCCAGCAAGGTGGTGTTGGCGGCGTTGACAATGGCCTCTGCATCCGAACAGGTGATATCCCCTGCAACGATGGAAAAGCGCTCCATTGACAACCCTTCTTTCCTGTTTGATGGCGCTGGTATTCCGGAAATGGCAGGCGGCAAACAGGGCGTCTCCCGCCGGAAAAGCGTCTTGACCGGGGCCTTTCCGCTTTTGAACCGTGGTTCGGCAGGGAATCCGCCCCGGCGGCTTCCCTGCCCTTTCCGCCGCTAAAATGCTTTCATTTGACAAGCTCCGCCCTGCGGAGCAAAAAGAAGAACCGCCGAAAGACCCTTTTCATCAAGCCTTTCGACGGTCCTTTGCTGGCAGCGGGTGAAGGATTCGAACCCTCACATACAGAGTCAGAGTCTGCTGTGCTACCTTTACACAAACCCGCTGTGTTCCTGCCGCTTAATTACCGCAGCGAACAGATATCATTATACAAAAAAATCCTGTTTTGTCAACCCCTTTTTTAAAATTTTTTTCTGGTTTTTTCCTGTTTTTTTCCCAGGCCTTTTCCCTTACTTTTCCCCGGGCTTTTCCCATACTTTTTCCCGGGCTTTTTCCTGCTCTTTTCCCGGCTTTTTCCCGGCTTTTTCCCGGCTTTTTCCCGGCCGCCGGTGGGATTCATTTATGGGGAACAGACACCGGTTGGTCCACTCCCCCCCTGGCCGCTTCCGCCTCCCGAATCAACGCCGCTCCATCACGCCGGGCGCCGGGGAAAAAGCACTTCCCCGCTCCGTTCCCGCTTCCGCCGCCGTTGAAACGCTGCCCGCCGCCCCCCGGGTGTGGGCGGCGGGCCCGGACCCTTCCAAGCTCCCGGCCGGTTCCTCCGGTCAGGTCCCCGCCGCGTTCAGCAGGGCCACGGCCACGTCGTTGACATTGGTGCCGGTGGGGCCGGTCATCACCAGACCCTCCACCGCCTTCAGGGCATGATAGGCGTCATTCTCCCCCAGGACGCTGAACACATCCAGGCCTTTGTCCTTCAGCGCCGCCAGCGTCCCGCCGTCCACGTAGCCCCCGGCGGCGTCGGTGGGGCCGTCCGTTCCGTCGCTGCCCACGGAAAATACCGCCGCCCCGGGAATTCCGGCGATGCCGGGAGCCGCAGCCAGAGCCAGCTCCTGATTCCGGCCCCCCAGACCCGTTCCGGTGAGGTGTACCACCGTCTCGCCGCCGACGATGAAGGCCAGCTTCCGCCCTGCCCCGGCATGGGTTTTCACGATACTGGCCAGAAAGCTCCCGGCCTCCCGGGCCTCACAGCAGAGCCGGTCCGTCAGCAGAACCGGTTCATAGCCCAGAATCCGGCACTGATTTTCGGCGGCGGCGCAGAACTCCCGGACGCTGCCGGTAATCCGGGTGACGACGTTGGGCAGCTCCTTGGGTGTTTCCTTCCCCAGCAGCGCGCGGGCCTGGGCGGACAGGCGCAGGTTGTATTTTTCCGCGACGGCCTGGGCCTGCCGGCAGGTGGATGTATCCGGGCAGGCCGGGCCGCTGGCAATCATATCCAGAGGATCCCCCAGAATGTCGCTGAGCACCACACTGAACACCTGCGCCGGGGCGCAGGCCTGGGCAAAACGCCCGCCCTTCACGCCGCTGAGCCGCTTGCGGATGGTATTCATCTCCACGATGTCCGCCCCGGAGGCCAGGAGCTGTTTCGTAATGTCCTGGAGCTCCTCCCCGGAAATCAGGGGCCGTTCAAACAGGGCGCTGCCGCCTCCGGAGAGGAGGAACAGCACGGAATCCTCCGCCGTCAGACCCGTCACCAGCTCCAGGGCCTGTTCCGTGGCATGAAAGCTGTTCTCATCGGGTACCGGATGACCGGCCTCGCAGCAGCGGATGCCGGGGATTTCCCCCATGGAATGGCCGTATTTGGTCACCACCACGCCGCCGTCCACCTGACCCAACGCGTCCACGGCGGCTTTGGCCATCTGCCACGCGGCTTTGCCCGCGGCCACCAGCAGCGTCCGCCCCCCGGAGGGACGAAAATCCGCCAGGGCCCGCCGCACCGCTTCGTCAGGCAGAACGGCCCTCAGGCTGGCGGAAATGATCCGGTCCGCGTCCTCCCGTAAGTTCTGATTCAAAATCACATCCCCTTTCTGATTGCTTCAAATGCAATCGATCCACTTCATATATTAGCTCTTATGTATAAAAAGTACAATATAAAATCCGAATAATTTTTAAATCGCGAGTCCGCCGCTTCCCTCCGGGGCCTGAAGGCCTGCGCGCAGCCGCCGAACGCTGTCCGTCCCGGTTCTCTCCCGGCCTCCCCCGTCCGCTTCCCCTGAAATGCGTCCCATCCGCCGGAGCAGAAAATAATTTAAGTTTTTCCTGAGCTTTTTCTTGACATTTTCCAAAATTTCGATATAATAATAGGGCTTGCAGTTTGCAGGCGAAAATCCTTGCTCTCATGAGAGATGAGGGCCATTTGTCCAAAAGGAGGTGCAAATATGGCAAAGGTTACTGCCAATTATGAGGTCGTATATATCATCGACCCCGCACAGGGTGAGGAGGGCATCGCTGCCACCGTGGCGAAGTTCCAGACCCTGGCCGAGCAGCATGGCTCCGCCGTGGAGGTGGAGGAGTGGGGCGCCCGCCGTCTCGCCTATCCCATCGACTACAAGAACGACGGTTACTATGTGCTGATGAGCTTCACCAGCGAGCCGTCCTTCCCCAAGGAGCTGGACCGTGTTCTCGGAATTACCGACGGTATCATGCGTTCTCTGATCGTCTGCAAAGGTGAATAAGGAGGACTCCCAATGCTGAACAAAATATTCATCATGGGCCGCCTGACCCGTGACCCGGAGCTGCGCCGCACGCAGAACGGCACTGCGGTTACGTCCTTTTCCCTGGCCGTGGACCGGGATTACAAGTCCCAGAGCGGCGAGAAGGAAACCGACTTTATTGACGTGGTGGCCTGGCGCGGCACTGCGGAATTTGTCAGCAAGTATTTCACCAAGGGCCGCATGGCCGTGGTGGAAGGCCGTCTGCAGATCCGCGACTGGACGGATCGGGAAGGCGGCAAGCGGAGAAGCGCCGAGGTGGTGGCCGATAATATCTATTTCGGCGACTCCAAGCGCGACGGCGGCGGAGATTACGGTTCGCCTCCGCCCTACGGTTCGCCCGCGCCCGCCTATAGCGGTTCCGGACACGGTTCCGCCTCCCGCAGTGAGTCCACGGACTTCTCCGAGGTCAACGAGGAGGACGGCGAGCTGCCGTTCTGAGCAAAACTGAACCGGGCCCCGTTTTCGGGACCCGCTGCCCGCGTCCCCCGGCATGCCGGGCGGCGGAGGAAGTGTCCGCCGGGCCGAAGAGGCTTGGGACGCCATCTTTATAAAGGAGGAAACAACTCATGGCTTATGATCGTGAAGCACGGCCCGCACGGCCCAACCGGGGCAAGCGGCGCAAGGTTTGTCAGTTCTGCGCCGAGAAGTGCGAGCACATTGACTATAAGGACGCCGCGAAGCTGCGCCGGTTCATCTCTGAGCGGGCCAAGATTCTGCCCCGCCGGACCACCGGCACCTGCGCCATGCATCAGCGTCAGCTGACTGAGGCCATCAAGCGCGCCCGTCAGATCGCGCTGCTGCCCTACGTCACCGACTGAGTATCTGGTTCCGCGCCGGTCCGTCTTCCCCAAGGCGGACCGGCGTCTGTTCCTGATGCAAGCGGAACCTGGCTGTTTTGAGCATTTTCGAAGTCTTTTTGAAGCCATTTCGAAGCTCTTTCGAAGCCTTTTCGATACATTTTGAGAGGAATCCGGAAAAGCGAAAAACGAAAAAAGAGAAAACCGCAAAAAGGTCTTGATTTTTTCCCGTGTTCCGATTATAATAAGCTTTACAGGCAAGGCCTCGAGGAGGCCGTTGATAGGCAGGGTTAGTACATCGGTAGTACCCGTGCTTCCCAAGCATGTGAGGCGGGTTCGACTCCCGTACCCTGCTCCAACTTAGAAATTCCCACCACTGTTTCGTTTCCGCCTTGCGGCGAAAACTGCACTGTGGCGGGAATTTTTTGTGTTCCGCCACGCCCCGGACGACGGCGTAGTCGTCACGAGTACATCAAAGCCGTTTGCCCTCAGACTTCGAAAACAGCCGCATGACGCTTCTGCGTCATGCGGCTGTCTCTCTCATCTCATCGAAAAATCTCCCAGCCGGGGGCTTTCCCCTTCCTCCCCGTTCGGCAGGCGTCACTTAGCCTGTCGCATAGCCCGAATGATCTCGTCAATCCGGTGGGCCACCCGGACAAAATCCTCCTCGGTATACCCCTTGGTGGTCATAGCCGCGGTGCCGACCCGCACGCCGGAGGCCTGCTGAGGGGAACGGGTCTCGCCGGGGACGCAGTTCTTATTCAGGGTGATTCCGTGCCTGTCCAGCTCGTTCTGAACCTCTTTGCCGGTGAGGCCGGTATCTGTCAGGTCCAGCAGGAAGAGGTGGTTGTCCGTGCCGCCGGTGACCACGTGGTAGCCCATGGCAATGAATTCATCACACATGGCCCGGCAGTTCTTCACCACATTGTGGATATACTCCGCGAAGGAGGGATCACAGGCCTCCTCGGCGGCCACGGCCTTGCCGGCGATGACATGCTGGAGGGGACCGCCCTGGGTGCCGGGGAATACGCCGCTGTCAATCTTCCGGGCCAGCTCCGGCCTGCAGAAAATCAGTCCGCCCCGGGGGCCCCGCAGCGTCTTGTGCGTGGTGGTGGTGATGATGTCGGCCAGGCCGAAGGGAGAGGGATGGTCCCCCGCCGCCACCAGACCGGCGATGTGGGCCATGTCCACCATGAAATAAGCCCCGCAGCTCTGAGCGATGTCCGCGAAGGTCCGGAAGTCCAGAATCCGGCTGTAGGCGGAAGCGCCGGCCAGAATCAGAGCAGGCTTGCAGTCCTCCGCCTTTTTCCGCACGTCCTCCATGTCGATGCGGCCGGAGGCGTCCACATCGTAGAACACCATGTTGAACAGACGGCCGCTGAAATTCACCGGGGAACCGTGGGTCAGGTGTCCGCCGTTGTCCAGACTCATGGCCAGAATGGTGTCGCCGGGCTTCAGCACGCTCATATAGGCCGCAAGATTGGCGGACGCGCCGCTGTGGGGCTGGACGTTCACGTGATAGTCCGTGTGGAAAACCTTCTGCCACATCTCGCAGCAGTACTGCTCCAGCACATCCACATTCTCACAGCCGCCGTAATACCGTCCCCGGTTGCCGGCGGGGCGCTCCGCAGGGTAGCCCTCGCTGTATTTATTGGTCAGGCAGGACCCCACCGCCCGCAGTACATTCTCGCTGACAAAGTTCTCGCTGGCAATCAGCTCGATGGTGTGGGCCTGCCGCTCCTGTTCCTTCTCAATGATTTCAAATACCTTTGACTGCATTCCTGTATCCTCCCGTTACGCGGTCGTTTTCTTTGTCTCAACGTTCAACATCTTAGCATATCTTTTCCGGAATTCCAAGGTGAATGGCGGAAAAAAGTACTGGGATTGTGAACAAATTTGAAGGGACGCCAAACCGCATTCTTTGTTTTTAAAGACGATTGTCCGCAATATACGGACAATCCAAAGAAGAAACCAGCCGCCCGGAAGGACGGGCGGCCGGTCCCTCAGTATTTGAATATCTGCCGTCCGGCAGTTTCGTAGTCTATCGTCATATATGTATAGCCGTTCTCGGAAAACCGGGAGACCACCGTCCCGTTTCCGTACTCCAGATGAGTCACGAGATCCCCCTGAAACAACGCCATGGGCGGCCACACCGGCGCGTGTTTTGCGGATTTCAATACCTCATATTGGTCATCGCTGGTTCGGAGCAGACCCCGCTCCTTCATCTGGTCCACAAGGCTCCCCACCGACCACTCCTTCAGGGCCCGCATCTCCTCCAGCTCCGGGAATTTCTCCACGGCCTCCCGCAGGCGCTCCGCCTTGTCCGGGGTGATGCCCTCAAAGCTGTCCTTGCAGAACACCTGCAAAAACCGTTTTCTCCCATAGGGGTAGACCTCCCGCTCCAGCTGCTGCACCGCCCGCAGCACCATCATGGCCCGGCAGGCCGTCACTCCGGCGTGGGTCAGACGCAGACCCAGGCTGCTGCACAGCAGGCCCTTTTCCAGGGTCCGGGTCAGGGCGGGCTCCAGACGGTCCTCCATCTCCACCAGCTCCGGGAATCTCCGGCGGAGATCCTCCACAGCGCTCTGCTGATGCTCCCCAAACCGGGCCGAGGGGGCCTCCTGCTGAAAGATATGAAGGAACCGGGTCTCGCCGTAGCTATAGCCCAGCAGGTAGTTCAGCCGCGCCGCCGCCCGCAGCACCAGGTCCTCCTCCGCCATGCAGACGCTCTCCTCCTCTGTCTTCGGCGCACGGAGACAGCCGGGCAGCTCCTCACTGGCATAAGTCTCCCAGGGGCTCAGCCTGGCGTCCTCGCAGGGGGCGGCCAGGAAATACTTTGTGGCGTGCCGGACCCGGTAATACCGGTCGCTTTTCCGGCAGTCCGCCTCATGCTCACAGCTGCACTTTCGAATGGACAGGGTCCCTCCGGCGGGGTCGTTGGTCATAAAGCCGCACTGCGTCTGGTCGCCGGTGCAGATGAAAAGACGGCTCAGGCTCTCGTCCGGCTCGCACTTGCCCCGGCGCTTCCAGAACAGGCGTTCCCGCAGAGGGCCCTTCGGCCAGCCCATAACCTGGTCGATGCGCTGGAGGGGGCTTCCGCAGAGGGGGCAGCGGGGCGGATAGGTCTTCCGGACCTCGTCCCGGAGCGTGAACGCGTTGTCGTTTTCCTCCCAAAGCGCGGCGTCCTCCTCCGTCAGGGTCTCCAGCACCACCCGGGCCCTTTCGCCCATCTCCCTGGAAATCTCCTTGAGCTCCACCAGGAATTCCGACGGATGACGGAGAGGGGCAAGGCACCAGACCCGTTCCTTCGTGCGGGTAAGGGCCACGTAGAACAGCCGCCGTTCCTCGGCATAGGGACAGTCCTCCTCTCCGTCCTCCTCCCGGGGCAGCACCAGGGACAGCACCGGGTCGTTCTCCCGCTTGGAGGGGAAGCCATATCTGGGGTCGTCCTGTCCGTTGAGGAGAATCACAAAATCCGCCTGAGCGCCCTTGGCCCCGTGGACCGTGCGGAAGGTGCACTGAAAGGCCTCGTTGAACTCCGGGCTGTCAATCCGCGTCCACCGCTCCCCCTCTCCGTCCGAGCTGACGGCATTTTTGTTGAACAGCTCGCTGGCCTCCAGATACGTGGCGGCGTCGGCCTGATACCGGCCCAGAAACAGAATTTCACGCCGCTTCCCGGGGACCCGGCCCTCCCTCCATATCCGGTCCAGAATATGCTCCAGGGCGGAGCGGATATGCAGCCGGGTCCGCTCCTGGGCCGCTTCCCGGGCCAGGTCTTCGAGGCCCCCCGTCTCCTCTTCCGTCTGCTCCGTCTCCTTCAGCCGCCCCAGCTCAATGTCCGGGTCCCCCTCCTCATAGAGGCAGACGGTCACCGGGTCCGTGACCTCCCCGGAATGGCAGGAAACCAGGTTCTTCCTGATCTGGCGGCTGTTCTTCATGACGAATTTTCCCGCCAGGTCGATGAGGCTCTGGGGATTGCGGTAGGTGATTTCCAGCGTCAGGCCGTCCAGCTCCGCCGCTCCTCTGCCCCGTTCCCCCATCTCCTCCAGAAAGCCGGTGAACAGCCTGACGTCGGAGCCGGAAAAAGCGTAAATCGACTGCCAATCGTCTCCAATGGCCATCAGCCGCGCGCCGCAGAAGGTCCGCAGGGCATTCAGCAGCTCGGAACGGCCCTTGGAAATATCCTGGTACTCATCCACGAAGATGTACTGATACCGCAGTCCCAGCGCCCCGGGGGCCGCCCCCGCCTTCCGGCGGTTCCTCAGGAGGGCGGCGGCGCCGGAGATCATTTTCGCGAAGTCAATCTTGGCGCTGTCCGACAGATAGGCCCGGTAGCGCCTGTGGCACTCCCGGCAGATTTCCAAAAACAGCCGGGTTCGCTCGTTTTTCACGGCTCCCTGGGTCTCCACAGGCTGGAGCCACCGGTCATACTGGTCTTCGCTGAGGCCCCTGTTATCATAGGCGCTGATGAAGTCCCACAGCAGGTCCGTGAAGCGCTTCACCGCCGCCTCCGCCCGCCGCTCGGCCAGCTGCCCGAGAAGCTCCTCTTCGGTGCGGTCCGCCAGCTCAAAGCCGTGGTCCAGCAGCATCGTCCTCAGGTGGCTCAGGAGACTGCCCCCCTGCTGATACTGCCCGTAGGTACAGAGCAGTTCCCGTTCCTGGTCCGCCGCAAAGCTCATTTTCTCCCGGGCCTCCGCCCGGTAGCGCCTCTGGGCGCCCGTCTCCTCCGGGCCGGACCGGTCCGAAATCACGCCGAAATGCTCATAGTAGAAGCGCTCTCCGTCGGAGGGCCGGGTCAGCAGAAAGTCCGGCGTGTAATATTTCCTGCTCCTGCCGATGGTAACCGGATTGCCCTGCCGGTCCAGATACAGCGGTTCATAGTGATAGGCGACGCCGTTTTCATACAGGAAATCGGCAATCACTCCCTCCTGAAAGGACCGGACCATCTCCCCCTGAATGGTCCGCCAGCGGCGGCGGTTCCGCCGGGCGCTCTCCTGCCGGTTCACCCGGCTCTCCAGCTCCTGTTTCGCCGCCTCCAGCAGATAGTCGTAAAGGGTGCCCTCCCTGGGTACGCCGGGGGAGCCGAAGGTCTGGGCAAAAAACAGCAGCAGGCGGTCCGTCCACCCGGCGTCCTTCAGATAGGTCTCCTTAAAAAAGTCGATGACCTCCTGGGGCAGTCCCTGCCGGTCCTCCTTCTTTCCGTTGTCCGGGCGCAGCTCGCCGTTGTTGACGCCGGCTGTGAGCCGCCCCGCCCGGGTCAGAATGGCGTTGCCCAGGCTGTGGAAGGTGGAAACCGTGACGCCACCGCTCCCCCGGACGGCAACAGGAATCCCGAAGGGCGGGCCGGCAAACTTATCCTTCAGGTCCTGGACGGCCTTGTTGCTGTAGGAGAGGACCAGAATTTTCTCCGGCTCCACCGGCGTGAAGGACGGCAGCGTCTCCAGCTGGGCTCCCAGCTCCCGGGCCAGCCGGAACAGCTCCTCTTTCGCCTCCGTCAGCTCCGGGCCGTCCGGGGCCCGGGTCCCCCGGTCCAGCAGGTTCCGGACGGTGGCCGCCAGAGTGGAGCTCTTGCCCGTGCCCGCTCCGGCAATCACCAGGCAGCAGTTCTCGTCCACCGCCACCATTTTCAGCTGGTGGGGGTCGGGGCTGAACCCGCCGCCCTCCGAGGCGGCGTTAAGGGCCTGGAAATAGCGCTCCAGCTCCGCCTGCGCAGCCTGGTTATAGCGCCGCAGCGCCTCCATGTGCCGGGCCTCCAGCTCCTCCCTGTCCGCCCGGCCCTCCATGCAGGGCGTCAGCCTTGCCATATAGGAGCTTTCCATCAGGTAGGCGTTCTGGGGCAGGGAGCGGGCCAGATACGCCCACAGCGCCCGAGGGGGCGTCCCGTCCTCCCGGCCGTTCCGCCGGGTTTGATTCATGCGTGTTTCGTCCATCCGTTCCTCCTTGGTACGGCCTGACCGCCGTCTCTTTTTCGGAATGATGCCTGTGTCCCCTTGAGTATAGCACCCTTTCCGCCCCGGCGCAACCATGGAGACGCCATCGGACGTCTCCTTCCGCCCATGGAATCAGGAGACGGGCCGCCTCCCGGGAGACCGGCGGCTCCGGGAACGGGCTTCCCGAGCCCCTTCCTCCCCCGTTTCCGCACCTCTTCCCACGCCCCTTCCCGCGCCCCTTCCCGGCAAGCGTGCGCCAAAAAACCGGGAGAGGAACAGGTCCCCTCCCGGTTTTCCCTCTTGATTTCAGACGCTCCGCCGGCTCTCAGCCCAGCAGCCAGGCGTACCTGGTCAGCACCGTGAGGATGAACACCTCAATCCCGGCGGGCAGGTCGTTCCCGGCGTTCAGATCGGCCTCGAAGACCTTCCCCTCCAGCCGGACCAGAACCCTGCTCCCGCCCAGGGGCAGGAAGCCCTGATTCTGTTCGCTCTCGTCGAAGCCCTCCCGGGTCCTGAACAGGGTGAACTTATCCCGGTAGGGGGCGGAATCATAGGGGCAGAAAATGGCGCAGTTGCCGCACTCGTTGCACATCCGGTCCACATGGAGAATCTCGTGCCGTCCGTCGGGCAGCTGAATCACCACATTGGCCCGGTTGGGGCACACGTCGGCGCAGACCTGGCACACCACATTGCAGCTCAGGCACCGGTCTCCCTCGCACCTGGCGGACTCGCAGAGAATGCCCTTCCTGGCAATGGCCTCTCCCCGAGAGGTTTTGGCCTTTTCGGGAATGGCGAACCTGTGGGCCTCTCCAATCACGGCATTGGCGAACCACTGGGCGTCCGCGATGCCCTCCACCACCGTGGCGGGGCCCCGCATGGCGTCGCCGCCTGCATAGACGCCTTCCACATTGGTCCTGAAGTCCGGCAGGCCCCTGGCGTCCACGTCGATTCCATTGGCGGTGAAGAGCTCGCTGTCCACCTTCTCACCCACGGCGGAGACGACGGTGTCGCAGTCAATCTCCACAAACTCGCCGGTGGGCTCCGGCTTCCGGCGGCCCTTCTCGTCGGGCTCGCCCAGCCTCATTTTCTCACAGCGGAGCTTCCCGTCCCTCTGCTCCACCGGAGCCACCAGCTCCAGGAAGCCCACGCCGTCGGCAATGGCCAGCTCCAATTCCTCCGCGTCGGCGGGCATATACTTCCTGGTGCGGCGGTACACCAGCGTGGAGGACCTGGCCCCGGCCCGAAGGGCGGCCCGGGCGGCGTCCATGGCGGTGTTGCCGCCGCCCACCACGGCCACATTGCCCAGAGGCACGTCCTTCCCGGCCTTCATATCCTTCAGCCAGCCGATGACGGGAACCACATTGCCGGGGATGTCCAGCCTTCCGGCCTTCCACGCGCCCACGGCAAAGAAAATGTGGGTGTATCCCTGGGCCTTCAGCTCGGCCACAGAGGGGGCGGGGGTGTTCAGACGGATGTCCGCCCCCATTTTGGCGATGAGGGCCGCGTCCTTGTCGATGGCTTCGTCAGAGATACGGAAGCCGGGGATGACCTGCCGGACCACGCCGCCCAGCCGGTCCGCCTTTTCAAACAGGGTGACGGGGATGCCCGCCCGGCCCACGAAGTAAGCCGCGGCCATACCGGCGGGGCCGCCGCCGATGACAGCCACCTTCCGTCCGTCGGCGACAGGCACAGGGGCGTTCAGCTTGGAGACATATTCATCATAGCCCCGCTCTGCCGCCACCAGCTTCGTGGCCCGAATCTGAACGGAATCCTCATAGAAATTCCGCGTGCACTTGGTCTGGCAGTTGTGGGCGCAGATGGTGCCGGTGATGAAGGGCAGGGGGTTCTTCTCGCAGATCAGCCGCAGGGCGGAGGCATACTCCCCCTTCCGGCAGAGCTCGATATACTCAGGAATGTCCTGGCCGATGGGGCAGCCGCCCTTGCAGGGGGCTGTGAAGCAGTCCAGCAGGGGCACCTTCTCATAGAGCTTCCGCCGGGGCAGGGGCTTCACGGCCTTGACGTGGTATTTGTCGCTCCGTGCCGCCTGGGCCAGGGCCTCGATGCCCTCCACATCCACGCCGGTGAAGGGCCGGAAGGCCAGCCGGTCCAGCTTGCCGCCAATCTGGACGAAGCGCTGATAGCCGCCGGGCTTCAGCTCCGTCGTCGCCATGGTGATGGGCCAGATGCCCAGGGAAAACAGCCTGTCGATGTTCAGCGCGTCGGCGCCGCCGGCGTAGCTGATGCGCATTTTCCCGCCGAATTCCCGGGAAATGCGGGCGGCCATGGCGGTGGTCAGGGGGAAGAGGGACTTGCCCGCCATGTACATCTCCCCGCTGGGCAGCTCCCCGGCCTTCACGTCCACGGGGAAGGTGTTGGACAGCTTCAGTCCGAACTCCACGCCGTTCCTGTCCGCCAGGGCCTGGAGGCGGCGGAACATGGGCACGGCGTCCTCATACTGGAGGTCCTCCTTGAAATGGTGGTCGTCAAAGGCGATATAGTCATAGCCCATGCCGTCCAGAATGGACCGGGCGGTCTCGTAGCCCAGAAGCGTGGGATTGCACTTGACGAAGGTGTGGAGGCGCTTCGTCTCAATGAGATAGCCGGCAATCCGCTCGATTTCGTCCGGCGGGCAGCCGTGGAGGGTGGAAAGGGTGACGCTGCCGGAAATATGGGGGGTTATACTGTCGATAAAGGCCGTTTCGGCGGGGAAGAGCTCCTTCAGCACCCGGATGCACTCCTGGAAAACAGGGGTCTGAGAGGCGTCCGTCATGCCGTTCAGGAAGCCGTCGATTTTCTCCCCCTGAATGCCCGCCAGGTCATAGCCCACGGACATGTTGAAGACAAAGGCGTCGGGGTCTCCCAGACCGTAGACCCTGGCCATGATTTTGCAGGCGCACCAGGCCTTTACATACTCCTCGAAGGCCTGCTGTACGTAAAGCTCCGTGGACCACTCGCAGTTATAGCATTCGTCCTCCGCCAGAATGCAGGGACGGCTGATGCAGGCCGCCAGCTCCGCGCCGTCCATCTTCTGGACGGTTTTCAGCTCGAAGAACCGGGCCCCGGCGAAATAGCCGGCGATGATGTTCTGGGCCAGCTGGGTATTGGGTCCGGCGGCGGGCCCGAAGGGCGTTTCAATCTTTTCACCGAAAATCGGCAGGGTCTTTACTCCGGCACGGTAGGGCTTGTGCACGCCGAAGACCGTGCCCTCCGTCTGATATTCAGCGGTCACCCAGGTCATCAATTCCCGGAAGGGAATGGGGGTCATCAGTTCAGACATTATTTGTATCCTCCTGTTTGTAAATTAGGAATTAGGAATGAGGAATTGACCAAGGTATTCGGTCAGACTGCCTCCTGAAAATTTTTGTGAGCACATCATTCCTTATGAGAAGATTCTTCCAGCTGGGAAAGGCGGTCCGTGGCTTCTAAAAATTCCCGGAATTTCACCCAGCAGCCGTGATGGACGGCGGCGTGGCCGCCGGGGTCCTTCCTGCCCACCTTCTCAAAGTGGACCGCCAGCAGCTCCCGGGCCTGCTCCATAGAGGACCCGTCCCGGAAAATCGCCTCGAAGGGCATCCCGATGTCGTGATAATAGGCGAAGAGCACATTGCTGGCCATGACGCCGGGACGGGCGTACTCGTAATTCGCCTCCAGATACCGGATAAACTCCGTCCGCAGGCCCTTGATCTCCAGCATCTCAGTATTCCCTGCGGTTCAGCCGGCCCCAGAGCTTTCTGGAGACCTCCAGAATCTCCGCGTTGACGGCATCCTCGTCGATTTCCGTCAGCTGGCGGTCCTTCATCAGGACCTTTCCGTTAATCATGGTGGTCTGGCACTGGCGGCCCGTCATGCCGAAGAGCATGTGTCCGTCAATATTGGCGTCGGAAAAGGGGGTAAAGGGCTTATAGTCCATGACGATGACGTCCGCCGCCGCCCCGGCCTTCAGGACTCCCAGCTCCGGGAAGCCGCACCGGGCGGCCATTTTGGCGTTGTTTTTGAACAGCATGTCCGTCACCTCACACCAGCCCACGCCGGGAAGACAGACGTTGTGCCGCTGGGAGCACAGGGCCACCTTGATGCTCTCCAGCATGTCGTTGGTATAGGCGTCGGTGCCCAGTCCGATGAGAATGCCCTTTTTGTAAAGCTGGAGCACCGGGGAAATGCCCACGGCGTTGCCCATATTGCTCTCCGGGTTGTTCACGCACATGGTGTCCGTGGCTTTGATGAGTTCCATTTCGGCGGTGCTGACATGGATGCAGTGGCCCAGTATGGTTTTGGGGCCCAGAATGCCGTGGTCCTGGAGCCGCTGAACGGGACGGCGTCCGTAATTCTGGAGAGAGTCGTACACGTCGTTCATGCCCTCGGAGACATGGATGTGGTATCCCGCCCGGCCGGCGTTGGCGGCGGTCATCCGGTCAAAGGTCTTGTCGGAGATGGTAAACAGGGCGTGTCCGCCGAACATGGCTTTCAGCATTTCGGAGGGGTTGGCCTCGCAATAGTCGATGAAATCCTTGTTTTCCCGGACAGACTGGAGGGCCTTCTCCTCGCCGTCCCGGTCGCTGACCTCGTAGCACAGACAGGCCCGCATCCCCATGTCCCGGGTGACATTGGCAATCTCCATCAGAGAGCCGGGAATCTGGCAGAAGGAGGCGTGATGGTCAAAAATGGTGGTGACGCCCTGCTTGATGGAGTCAATCACCAGGGCCCGGGCGCTGGCCCGGGTGGCCGCCAGGTCCAGATTCCGGTCGATGTACCACCACTGGCCGTCCAGCACCTCATAGAAATTGGTGGGATTGTACCCGTCAATGGACAGGCCCCGGGCCAGGGCGGAATAGATGTGGGTGTGAGCGTTGATGAGGCCGGGCATAATGACGCCGCCTCTGGCGTCCACAAATTCCGCCTCCGGGTACCGCTCCGCCAGCTCCGCCGTGGTCCCCACGGCCACGATTTTCCCGCCGTCGGTGACGACGCCGCCGTCCGGCAGGTAGCCCGTGCCGTCAGGGTCTCTGGTAATCAGTTTTCCGTTTGCCAGTCGAATCATAAAAAAATCTCCCTTCTCCGTCCTCGCGCCGGACCTCGGCGTCCCGCGCATAAAAGAAAGGCGCCTCAAACCCGCCCTTGGGTTTGAAACACCTATCTCAGGGAAAGACAGGTGCCCCGGCCCGTGCGCGAAGCACTTCGTTGCAGCCATCTTCTCCGTATAGCAGTTATGGACTTATTATACCGGACGGGCCCTCGAAAAACAAGGCCGGCGGCGGAAAACTTTCCTGTCATTTTTTGTGAAAATCTCCGAAAATCGCCAGGGTAATACCTTGTCTTTTCGTCGGACCCGTGAGAGGTCAACCCTTTCAAGAGGTCTGCTGGCCGCCCCGTTCCCGGACAAAGGCGCAGATGCGGCCGAAGGTCTCCTCGCTGAGGTCATGTTCCACCTTGCACGCGTCCGCCGCCGCCTGGTCGCAGCTCACCCCCAGCAGCTCAAAAAACCGGGTGATGGTCTTGTGCCGGTCATAGATGCGGCTGGCAATTTCCATGCCGCTGTCATTCAGGGTAATCCGTCCATCGGAGGCCATATTGATATAACCGCTTTCCCGCAGTTTTTTCATGGCGATACTGACGCTGGGCTTGGAAAAACCCAGCTTGTTCACAATGTCAATGGACCGGACCTGACCGCTCTCCTCCTGTAATATCAAAATGGACTCCAGATAGTCCTCTGCAGATTCATGAATGACCATACCGGGGGCCTCCTTCCGCAGGCATCCACTGTTTATAAATTGACTTATTATAGCAGAACCCGCCGGAAAGCGCAAGGTTTTTTGTAAAATCTGTAAGAACCTGTATTCATAGCCGTGGGATGCCGGATGGGCGAGGATTTTTCCTGTCAGACAAGGAGCTTTTCCACAGCAATCCTGACGGATTGCAAGGGAAATCGACGCAGTATGATGGGAAAAAGACCGGCCAGACGGCGTGCAGCGGTTGTGAATACAGGTTCTCAATTCCCCAGCGGCGGGCCGGGAGGACGCCGCCCGGTCCATCCGGTCGGACGGGCCGGGCGGCGCAGGTTCAGCTCTCCTTCCCCAGGCGGCGGAGCATGGTCTTTTTCACCGCCCGGAGGATGTTCTCATAGCCGGTGCAGCGGCACAGGTGGCCGGAGAGGAGCTTTCGGAGCTCCTCGTCTGTATACTCCCTGCCGCTCTCCAGAATCTCCACAGCCGTCAGGATAAAGCCCGGCGTGCAGAAGCCGCACTGAATGGCTGCCTCATCCACAAAGGCCTGCTGAATGTCGCTGAGCTCGCCATTGGGCCCCAGGAGGCCCTCCAGGGTGCGGACCTGCTTGCCCTCGGCCCAGACCGCCAGGTAGATGCAGGAGTTGAAGGCCTCCCCGTCAATGAGAACGTTGCAGGCGCCGCACTCCCCCACCTCGCAGCCCTTTTTCACCGAGGTCATCCGGAACTCGTTCCGCAGCATGTCCGTCAGGCTGGCCCGGACGTCCACCGTCCGCTCCACGTCCTTTCCGTTGAGGCTGAAACGGACCGTCTGATATTGGATGGTATGCATCACAGGTCACCTCCCGCCAGTTTCACAGACTCGATGAAGGCCCTCTTGGCGCTCTCCACGGCGATGTGGAGGCGGAAATCCTTTGCCGCCCGCCAGGAATCGCGGGGATGGATGTCCTCCCTGACGGCCTGAGCGAATTCCTCCGCCAGCTCCAGGCTTACAGGCCGGCCCGCGGCCAGCGCCTCGGCATGGGCCGCCCGCAGGGGCACCGGCCCCGCCACGCCGAAGGCCGCCCGGGCCCGCTCCACGGTTTTCCGGTCGGCGGAGAGGCGGACGTTGACAGAGGTCCCCAGCGTGGCGATGTCCATGGCGTTTCGCATGGCGTATTTGATATAGTGTCCAAAGCAGTTTTCCCAGCTCTCTCTGGGGATGAGAAGGGCGGTCTGAAGCTCCCCTTCCCGGATATCCACCTTGCCGGCCCGGATATAGAACTCCTGAATGGGCTGGCGGCGGACGCCGTTGGGGCCGGTGAGCTCCACAATGGCGTCCCAGGCGAAGAGGGTGGAGGCGGAGTCGGCGGAGGTGACGCCGTTGCAGGTGTTTCCCCCGATGGTGCCGATGTTCCGAATCTGGGGCCCGCCCACCTGGTCCACGGCCTCCCCCAGGACGTTGATATACTTCTGAATCAGGGGGTCCCGGGTGATATGGGAAAAGCTGGTCAGGGAGCCGATCCGAAGCGTTCCGTCCTCATCCTGAGAGACGCCCCGGATTTCATCCAGCGTCTGGATGGAGATGAGCTCCGCCCCGGCCCGTTTGCCCTCCCGCATCTGCACCAGCACGTCGGAGCCCCCTGCAATGATCTGGGCCTCGGGATGGGCAAGGCGCAGGGCCACGGCGTCCTTGACGCTCTTCGCCTGATACAGGGCTTTTATATCGTACATAACATACTCCTTTTTCTAATTAGGAATGAGGGATGAGGAATCAGGAATGATCCGGCTGGAACCTCTGGAAAACAGAAATCTTCTGTGGGAAAGCGTGTGGAAGCCGGAATGGGAACGCAGCGGTGAGACTGTCAATTCCTAACTCCTAATTCCTAACTCCTAATTTTCAATCAGTCCCGCTTCCTTGAACTTCCGATACAGCACATGCGGCGTAATGGGGCAGCAGTCGACGGCCACGCCGGTGGCGTTCAGAATGGCGTTGCGGATGGCCGGCGCGCCGGAGCAGGCCGGGGGCTCGCCCAGGGCCTTGGTGCCGTAAGGCGACGTGGGCTCCGGATTCTCCACGAACTCCGCCTGAAGGGCGGGATGGTCCATGAAGGTGGACAGCTTATAGTCCAGCAGATTGTTGTTCAGAGGCCTGCCGGTTTTCTCGTCAAACTTCAGTTCCTCGGACAGGCCGTAGCCGATGGCCATGGACATGCCGCCGTGAACCTGAGCCTCCGCCAGGGCGGGGTTGATGAGCGTGCCGCAGTCGTGGACGTTCACCATGTTCAGCAGCTTCACCTTGCACATGGGAATATCCACCTCCACCTCCGCAAAGGAGCATCCGAAGGAATAGGCGTTGCTCTTGATCTGGGCGGTGGTCTCAGCGGTGATATGTTGGCTGTGCTCCAGGGAATAGAGGCTTTCCGTGGCCAGGTCCCCCAGGGATTTCAGCACCCAGCCGTCGCTCTTCCGGATAATCTGCCCGTCCGCCAGGTCCAGATTGCTCACAGGCATACGGGTCTGCTCATGGGCGACGGTCAGAATGCGCTCCCGGAGGGCCTGAGCCGTCTGCATGATGGAAAAGCCGCCGATATAGGTCTGCCGGGAGGCATAGGCCCCGGTACCGAAGGGGGTCACGTCGGTGTCCTGGGTGGAAACCACATGGACGTCCTTCAGGGGAATGCCCACGGCGTCCGCCACCATCTGAGAATAGGCGGTGTCGCAGCCCTGGCCGATCTCCGTCTCCCCGGTCTGGAACTGGAGGGAGCCGTCCTGATTCAGCACCATCCGGCAGGAGGAGGACTCCAGGGAGATGGGCCACACGGCGGTATTGTACCAGAACACCGCCAGACCCACGCCCCGGCGGACGGGGCCGGTCTGCTTCTTGTATTCCTGATACTTCCAGCGATAGTCGATGGCCGCCATACCCTTTTCCATGCACTGATTAAAGGTGTCGCTGTACAGCTCATTTCTGGAAAAGCCGTCCACATAGCCCACGGGCATCAGATTCTTCCGGCGGAACTCCAGAGGCGTGATGCCGACGGCCTTACAGATATCGTCAATGTGGCTTTCCCCGGCAAACATGGCCTGGGGGATGCCGTAGCCCCGCATCGCGCCGGCGGCGGGCCGGTTGGTGTACACCGTCCAGCAGTCGCACTCCAAGTTTTCACAGGGATAGAGCTGAGGGAAGGCGTTCATGCCCTTGGCATTGACGCCGTGACCGTGGGAGGCGTAGGCCCCCTGGTTGGAAAAGGACTCGAATTTCCGGGCGGCAAGGGTGCCGTCGGGCCGGACATAAGAAATGATGTGGGTGCGAATGGCGTGGCGGACCCGGTTGGAGACAAAGGTCTCCTCCCGCGTACACTCCAGCTTTACCAGCCGCCCCCCTACCTGCGCGGAGCACCAGGCGCACAGAGGTTCATACAGGGCGTCCTGCTTGTTGCCGAACCCGCCGCCGATGTAGGGTTTGATGATGCGGACCTTGCCCCAGGGGATGCCCAACGCCTGCCCCACCACCCGGCGCACAATGTGGGGAATCTGGGTGGAGCTGACCACCACCATCCGCCCCGCCTCCTCATAGGCGAAGCAGCCGTGATTTTCAATGTGGCAGTGCTGGACCGTGGGGGTGTCGTACCAGCCTTCAACCCTGATCAGGCCGGGCTCCTGCCGGGCGGCCTCATAGTCCCCCCGGCGGATATCGCTGTGGGCCAGAATATTGCGGGGATAGTCCTCATGGAGCTGGGGAGCGCCCTCCTCCATGGCCTTCTGGACGTCCAGCTCAAAGGGCAGTTCCTCATATTCCACCTTGAGGGCCCGGACGGCCTGGGCCGCCGCCACCTCGTCCTCGGCAATCACCGCGGCCACCTCGTCGCCGTAGTAGCGGACATGCCGGTTCAGCAGCAGCCGGTCTGCCACATCCTGATGGTGGGGGTCCGTGGACCAGGGGTGCCCTGCCGTGGGAAAGGGGATGTCCGGCACGTCGAAGCAGGTCAACACCTTCACCACGCCGGGAATGGCTTCCGCCTCCGCTTTGTCAATGGACGTGACAAAGCCGTGGGCAATGGTGGAGTGGCAGATTTTCACAATCATGGCTTCGCGGCCGCAGAGATCATCCGTGTATTTGGCGCGGCCCGCGGCCTTTTCATAGGCGTCCACACGGGTCACGCTTTTACCGACGCTTCTGTTCATGGGAAACCTCCTTTTTTGAATGAGGAATTGGAAATGAGGAATCAGGAATTTTCTGTTTACTTTCTGAGAAAAATGGAATACGATGATTCAATCAGGACGAAAGGGAACTTCTCGTTCCCAACTCCTGATTCCCAATTGAGAGAGGAGCGCTTTATTTTGCCGAAACTGGGCTGTATCATCATGGCGGCGGGGAATGCCGCCCGTTTTGGGGACAACAAGCTGGCGGCGGAGCTCCAGGGCCGGAGTCTGATTCATCGCGCCTTGGAGGCGGTGCCCTCCAAGATGTTCAACACCGTGGCCGTGGTGACCCAATACCCGGAAATCATGGAGCTGGCCGCAGAATTCCAGTTCACCGCCGTCTGTAATAAGCACCCGGACTGGGGCATCAGCCACACCATTAAACTGGGCCTTGACGCCCTGGGGGACTGCAGCGGGGCCCTCTTCCTGGTCAGCGACCAACCCCTTTTGAAGCGGGAGACCGTGGCGGCGCTGGTGCGGCTGTGGGAGTCTCAGCCGGAGAAAATCGCCGCATTGGCGCACAACGGCGTCCGGGGCAATCCCTGCGTCTTTCCCGCCCGGCTCTTTCCGGAGCTGATGGCCCTTCGGGAGGACCACGGCGGCAATACCGTCATCCGCCGGCACGAGGAGAACCTGATTCTGCTGGAGGCCCGGGAGGAGGAACTCACCGACGTGGATACGCCGGAGGCTATGGAAGAGCTGAAAGCTGAGAGTGGAGAGTAAAGAGTGGAGATTCAGGGGGCGGAAACGCCCTCTGTTTCTTTTTGGCCCAGGAAGTCCTCTATGGCTTCGTCCACCTCCGGATTGTTCAGGTTTTTTGCATAGTATATCAGCCAAGCCAGGGCCTCTGGGAAAGCGCCCTCCAGCAGCTCCGCCGCTCTCCGAAATTCCCATTCCTGCCACTCCGGTTCCCGGAACATGCATTGGGGGACCACCTTCGGCAGGTGGGCGGCCATCCAGTCCGGCGGCAGCCGCCGGGCCGCCTGACGGGCCGCTATGATATTGCCGGCGTTCTGACTGAGACAGCCGGTTTCCAGAATCTCCCGGAGGGCGGCCTCCGCCATCGCCTCCGGAAGGGTTCCAGGCTCGGAGAGCCGTTCCGGGGCTCCGGGGCACACGCCGCCGATGCGCTCCCACAGCCGCTGTTCATAGCTGTTGGTCATTTCCGGGTATAGGGCGTATTCTCCAGGGGCAGCGACGTGCGGAACCGTCCGTCGTAGCGGAAATAGGCGTCGGCAATGGCGGGGGCGGTGGGAATGGAGGTGATTTCCCCGATGCCGATGGCCCCGCAGGCCACGTTCAGCCCCTCCTTTTCCACGATAATGGGCACAATCTCCGGAATCTGGTTGGCCCGGAAGAGGCCCAGGGTGCCGAATTTCGCCGTGGGCTTACAGTCTGTCAGGGGATAGCGCTCCGTCAGGGCGAAGCCCATGGACATCACCACGCCCCCCTCGATCTGACCCTCCACGGACAGGGGATTCACCGCCCGGCCCACATCATGGGCGGCGACAATCTGCTTCATTCTTCCCTCGTCGTCCAGGACGCACACCTGCGTGGCGTAGCCATAGGCGATATGGCTGACGGGGTTGGGCACGTCGGCCCCCAGGGGGTCCGTTTTGCCCAGATACTCGCCGTAAAACTCCTTCCCGTTCAGACCCTCCAGCCCCGCGGTCTCCAAGGCGGAGCGCAGGTCCTGACAGGCCCGGCGGCAGGCCTCGCCGGTGAACAGGGTCTGCCGGGAACCGGAGGTGGTGCCGGAATCCGGAGCGCAGTCGGTGCCGGACCGCTCGTAGACAATCTGTTCCGGTCCCAGACCCGTCTGGGTGCAGACCATCTGGGTCAGCACGGTGCCCAGGCCCTGGCCGATGCAGGAGGCCCCGGCGAAAATGTGGACCTTCCCGTCCTCCACCGCCAGACGCACCCGGCCCGTGTCCGGGATGCCCACGCCTACGCCGGCGTTCTTCATGGCGCAGGCGATGCCGGCATAGGGTGCGGCGTCATAATAGGGCTTCACCGCCTCCAGGGTCTCCGCCAGACCGGTGGACGCGTCCACAATCTGGCCGTTGGGCAGCTCCTGCCCCGGGCGGATGGCGTTGCGCCAGCGGATTTCCCAGGGGCTGATGCCCACCAGATCCGCCATCTGGTTCAGCAGGCTTTCGATGCAGAAGCAGGTCTGAGTGACGCCAAAGCCCCGGAAGGCCCCGGCAGGGGGATTATTGGTGTAGTAGGCCCAGCCGTCAATCTCAAAATTCTGGTAATTATAGGGCCCGGCGGCATGGGTGCAGGCCCGCTCCAGCACCGGCCCGCCCAGAGAGGCATAGGCCCCGGTGTCGGCAATGACCTCGGCGGCCACCCCCTGGATGATGCCGTTTTCGTCGCAGCCCAGGGAGAATTCCATCTCCATGGGATGCCGCTTGGGGTGAATCAGAATGCTCTCCGCCCTGGTGAGCTTCACCTTTACCGGGCGCTTCGTCAGATAGGCGATGAGGGCCGCGTGGTGCTGCACCGTCACGTCCTCCTTGCCGCCGAAGCCGCCGCCCACCAGGCAGTTGCGGACCTTCACCAGCTCCGCCGGCAGACCCAGCATGGTCATGGTCTCATGCCGGGTGTCGTAAGCGCCCTGGTCGGTGGAGAGGACCAGAACCCCCTCCCCGTCGGGACAGGCCACGGCGCACTCCGGTTCCAGAAAAGCGTGCTCCGTCCAGGGGGTGGAAAAGCGCTGGGTCAGCACATATTTGGATTTGGCAATGGCCTCCGCCGGGTTGCCCCGCTGGATGTGCTTGTGAGCCAGCAGATTTCCCTCCCGGTGGACCAGAGGCGCGTCGGGCAGCATGGCTTCCCGGGGGCTGCGGACCATTGGCAATTCCTCATAGTCCACCTTTACCAGCTCCTTGGCCCGGGCCAAAATCTCAGGCGTCTCCGCCGCCACCAGACAGATGGCATCCCCCAGATAATGGGTGATGTCCCCCACGGCAATCATGGTGTCCCAGTCCTGCTTCAGGTGGCCCACCTTGTTGCTGCCGGGCACGTCGGCGGCGGTGAACACCCCCACCACGCCGGGCAGGGCCTCGGCCTCCTCCGTGTGAATGGCCAGCACCCGGGCCCTGGGATACCGGGAGCGGACGGCGCTGCCGTAAATCATGCCGTCCATATAGATGTCGTCGGGGTAGATGCCGGTCCCCCTCACCTTTTCCTCCACGTCCACCCGGGGAACCCGCTGGCCCAGAGACCAGTCCTTGGGCGGCTCCGGCACAGCCCCGGCCCGGAAACACTCCGCCGCCAGCAGAATGGCGTCGATGATTTTCACATACCCCGTACAGCGGCAGATGTTGTTCCGGATGGCGAAAGCCGCCTCCTCCCGGCTGGGGCTCGGATTCGCGTCCAGCAGGCCCTTGGCGCACATCACCATGCCGGGAATGCAGAACCCGCACTGCACCGCCCCGGCGTGGCCAAAGGCATATGTATAGACCTGTTTCTCAAACTCCGTCAGGCCCTCCACGGTGACAACGCTCTTTCCCTCCAGCTTGTCCGTCTGGGGGACGCAGGCCCGGGCAGCCCTGCCGTCAATCAGCACCGTACAGGTGCCGCAGGCCCCCTCGCTGCATCCGTCTTTTACGGAGGTCAGGCCCAGGACGTCCCGCAGAAACCGGATCAGCTTCTGATTCTTTTCCACGGACACAGATCTGCCGTTTACGGTAAATTCTGCCATACTAACTCCTTGCCCCGTGCCCGCTCCGGTCCCACGGTATTTGTTGTTTTTGTTTTTTTGCTCTTCGGAAAGGTCGACCTTTCCTTCTTGTTCATTATACCTGAAATCCTCCCAATACACAACCATACTTTTGTGAATTCGTTATTCTATCTTTAGTCTAACGATGTGTCCCCGCCAGGTAAGCAGCCGGCCGCCTGCCCCATAGGGAGCGGCGGCCAGTTTCTGATTGATGCAGTTTTCCGCCGGGGGAACGTCCTCATGCCAGAGGCGGCAGCTCCCAGCCCACCGCCAGAGCGCCTCTCCTGACGGAGACCCGGGCCGTGGGCTCCACGATGTGGTTGCTGACGCCCAGGGGAAACTCCGGCGTCAGCACGGCATTGCTCAGGGGATACTGGACGCCGGACTCGTCCACGCCCTCCGCCCGGTCTCCCATGCAGAACACCGAAAGCAGTCCCCATTCCACCGTCCTCGCCACACGGACCTCCCCGTTTTCAATGACCGTCCAGAGGAAATCGTTGTCGAACAGGAAGCCCTGGGCCCCCCGGTGTCGGAGGAAGAGGAGGGACTGGAGGTTGGCCAGGGTGTGGTCCAGCCGCCTGCCGCCGGTGCCGCCGTAAATGAGAAAATCCGTGCAGCCCCGCTCCAGCCCCGCCCGGAGAGCGGCCAGGGTATCGGTGTCGTCCTTCTCCACCGGCAGGCGGCGGACCCGGGCGAAGTCCGCCGGGGGCTCCATAGAGTCGAAATCCCCCACCAGCAGGTCCGGACGGATGCACTCCTCCAGACAGACCCGGTAGCCCGCGTCTGCGGCGACGATGAAATCGCCGGAATCGCCGGGGCGCTCCCGCAGACCGTAATAGCTTCCGGCGGCAAACACAAAGCAGCGTTTCATAGGGTCCCCCCTCCTGTTTCTCTGTGCGGCAGGCGGCGCATCTCCCAAGGTCCCCGAAACGCTCCGGGGCCCCGAGGCATGTTCCGCAGGCCGCTCATCCGCGTCAGCTCTCGCAGGCGGCGTTCAGCAGCCCTATCAGCTCCTCTTTTCCCGTGCCCTTTTCCGCGGAGAAGGGGAGCAGCACGTCCCCCTCCCCCAGCTCCAGGGTCTCGCGAATCAGAGCCAGAGCGGGCTCCACCTGGCTGCGCTTCAGCTTGTCCAGCTTGTTGGCCACGATGAGCTCCGGGCAGCCCGTCTCCCGGAACCAGCTGTGCATCGTCACGTCGTCCGCCGTGGGCTTGTGGCGGATGTCCACAATCAGCACCCCGGCGGTCATGCGGGCCTCCTGGAAATAACACTCCATCAGCCGGCCCCAGCGCTCCTTTTCCGCCCGGGAGACCTTGGCGTAGCCGTAGCCCGGCAGGTCCACCAGGTAGGCCCGCCTGTCCACGGAAAAATAGTTGATCTGGGTGGTCTTTCCCGGAGAGGACCCCACATAGGCCAGGTTCTTCCGGCCCACCAGACGGTTGATGACGGAGGATTTTCCCACGTTGGACCGCCCCGCGAAGGCAAACTGAGGCAGTCCGTCCCAGAAAAACTGCTCCGCTCCGGCGGCGGACCGGACAAATTCCGCTTTTCCAAAGTTCAGAGGCATACAGACTCCTTTTCTTCTTTCGTTTCGACAAATCCCAATTCGTCTTCATGTTCCTGATGTTTCTATACTCAGAGCAGGTGAATATTTATAAATCCTGGTCTCCGGAATAATCTGCGGGTTCGTTTTGAAACCCGGAATTTATAAATATCCGGGCTTTTTAATTCCACACTTATCCCGAATATTTTTAAGCGATTTAGAAAACAGCTCTACATTTGCTTCATCTTTATTTCCACATAATTCTCCATACAATGGACAATTTGCACAGTAAATATTTTCTTCCACATAATCGCACAATGACAGAAAGGCATGATACAGCCGCCTAACATCATCCTTTTTCAATACTACACCATCTTCCATACAGGCTTTTTCCATTGAGGCTGCCTCCTAAACCGCCGGTTTACATATAACTATGCCACACAGGTCAGAACAGGTCAGAATTTCGAAAACAAGATATTTATTCAACATATTTTAATAGGAATGGGCACACAATGCCAAATTGGGTCTTCGACAAAAGGCCGGAATTCCCGGCCTTTTGTTCGTTCTTCACTGGCGCAGCGCCGGTTCGCTCTCCCGGCCCAGAGGCGCAAATGCGCTCACATGCTCCGCCACCTCTTCCCGCACCGGGTCCGGCTCCGGAACCAGCGCCTCGGCAAAGACCTGGTCCACCGTTTCCACCGGCACAAACCGCAGCGCCGCCCGCACCGTCTGATCGATCTCCTCCAGGTCCCGGACGTTGTCCTTGGGAATCAGCACCGTGCCGATGCCGCAGCGGAGTGCGGCCATGGTCTTCTCCTTCAGCCCGCCGATGGCCAGCACCCGGCCCCGGAGGGTCACCTCTCCCGTCATGGCAATGCCCGCCTTGATCTTCCGCTCCGTCAGGGCGGAGAGCATGGCGGTAGTGACGGCGATGCCCGCCGAGGGCCCGTCCTTGGGCACGGCCCCCTCCGGGAAATGCACGTGGATGTCCCTGGTCTTGTAGAATTCCGCCTCGATGCCCAGCACCGCGGCCCGGCTTCTGAGGCAGCTCAGCGCCGCCTGGGCGGACTCCTTCATGACGTCTCCCAGGTTGCCGGTCAGCTCCAGCTTGCCGGTTCCCTCCATCACATTGACCTCCACCTCCAGAATCTCGCCGCCGCTCTCCGTCCAGGCCAGACCGTTCACCACGCCGGTCTCCTCCTTCTCTGTGTGAACGGCAGGGGGATAGGGCTGGCAGTCCAGCAGCCTGGGAAGCGCTTCTTCCGTCACGGTCAGGCGTTTGACGCCGCCCCTCAGCAGCGCCATGTCCGCCTTGCGGCACAGGGCCGCCAGCCGCCGTTCCAGAAGGCGCACGCCGGATTCCCGGGTATAGTCCCGGATGATGGCCCGCAGCACGTCGTCGCTGACCCGCAGGGCGGTCTTCTTCAGTCCGTGCTCCGCCATCTGCTTGGGCAGCAGGTTCCGCCGGGCAATCTGCACCTTTTCCTCGTCCGTGTAGCTGGAGAGACGAATCACCTCCATCCGGTCCAGCAGAGGCCGGGGGATGGTGTCGGTGGTGTTGGCGGTGGTGATAAACATGACCCGGCTCAGGTCCACGGGGACCTCCATGTAGTGATCCCGGAACGCGTGGTTCTGCTCGCTGTCCAGCACCTCCAGCAGGGCGGCGGCGGGGTCTCCCCGGTAGTCGCTGCCCAGCTTGTCAATCTCATCCAGCAGCAGCAGGGGATTCATGGAGCCGCCCCGGATGATGGCCTCAATGACCCGTCCGGGCATAGACCCTATGTAGGTCCTGCGGTGGCCCCGGATGTCCGCCTCATCCCGGACGCCCCCCAGGCTCAGCCGGGCCAGCTTCCTGTTCAGCGCCTTGGCCACGGAAATGGCAATGGAGGTCTTGCCTACCCCCGGCGGGCCCACCAGGCAGAGAATCTGCCCCTTGCCCTCGGGGTTCATCTGGCGCACCGCGATGGTCTCCAGAATCCGTTCCTTCACCTTTTCCAGGCCAAAGTGATCCTTTTCCAGCGCCTTTCGGGCGGCGTCCACGCTGACCCGTTCCCGCGTCTCCTGATTCCAGGGCATTTCCAGGCACACATCCAGATAGTTCCGAATCACCGAGGCCTCGGCGCTGCCATAGGGCTGGCGGGACAGCTTATCCACCTCTTTCAGCAGGCGGCGCTCCGTTTCCTCCTCCAGACCCAGGGCCTGAATCTTCTGGCGGTAGGCGTCCAGCTCGTCGTCCTCATCCTCCCCCAGCTCGTTCTGAAGCACCCGAATCTGCGTCCGGAGAATCTGGTCCCGCTGGGTCCGGACCAGCTGGTCCCGGATTTTTCCCTCCATCTCATGCTCGAAGCCCAGGATGTTGCACTCCCGGGCCAGCAGGCCGTTGAGCTTCCGCAGACGGACGAAGGGGGAGGGCTCCTCCAGAATTTCCTGCTTGTCCGTGTGGCGCAGGGCGATGTTCTGGGCGATGAAATCCGCCAGATACCCCGGGTCCCGGCAGTCCATCACCGTGGCGGCCACCTCGTCCGCCACGCTGCCCGCCATCTGGGCATACTCGCTGAACAGATTCCAGGTCTGCCGCAGCAGCGCTTCCGTCCGGGGGCTCCGGGCCTCCTTCTCGCCCCCCTCGTTCAAAAGCTCCACATTGGCCTGGAGATAGGGCGTGGCCTGCCACAGCCGGCGCAGCCGGGCCCGCTGGCGGCCCTCCACCACGCAGCGGACAGACCCGGCGGACAGCCGCAGAATCTGCCGGATGCGGGATACCGTGCCGATGGCGTAGAGATCCTTCTCCTCCGGCGCTTCCACACTGACCTCCCGCTGGGTGACCAGAAAGATCTCCTGCTCCGCCTCCATGGCCCGCTCCAGCGCCAGAATCGAGGCCCGGCGCTCCACATCCAGCGTCAGGTTCATGTGGGGAAATACCGTGAGACCCCGAAGGGCCAGAACGGGGACATTGATGGTAATTGCTTCCATTTCCATAGGATTGCTCCTTTCCAGGGGCCTCTTTCTCTCTTTATGTTCCCTGCGTCTTTCTGATAAGTTCCAATGTGCCTGAGCGGCCGGCCGCCATGTACCTTCCCCGCCGGCTGAGCCCGGAGATTCTCCGCTTATAACCGCCCAACAGGACGGTCCACGCTTCCGGCTGTATATACAAAGAGGAATCACCCGGCAGGAAAATTACTCTTTGCATAAAAATTTCCTTTTCCCCGGGGCAGAAGGGGGCCGCAGACGCCGCTTTCTCCCCCGGACGGAATGCGGCTGAGCATCCCCATACGCCTGTCCCGGTCCGGCCCTTCGGCCTGATTCACCGCGCATTTCTCCGTCTCCGGCAGAACCGGAGCGAACCGCCATCCACGATGGACCAAAAAGAGGAAGGGGGCCCCTTCCTCTTTTCGCTCATTGTTCAAGACGCCGACTTCGGGGATGACTTGCGGGACTTTCCGCCCTTGCCGGTGTTCAGTTTTACGGAATAGTTGATTTTGTCCGGGTTCCGGGTCAGTGTGGGCTGGCCTTTGCCCTCCACGCAGTCCCGGGTTACCACAGCCTTGACGATGGTGGGGTCCGAGGGGATGTCGTACATAATCTGAGTCAGCATCCCTTCCATCACTGCCCGGAGGCCCCGGGCGCCGATGTTGCGCTCAATGGCCTTGTCTGCGATGGCGTCCAGCGCCTCCGGCTCAAAGACCAGTTCCACTTCGTCGTATTCCAGCAGCTTTTTGTACTGCTTCACCAAAGCGTTCTTCGGCTCCTGGAGAATACGCACCAGATCCTCCCGCTTCAGGGCGTTCAAGGGCGCGATGACCGGCAGACGGCCCACCAGCTCCGGAATGATGCCGTATTTCAGCACGTCCCGGGGCTGCACATCGTGGAGAATCCTGCTCAGGTCCTTGTCCTTCTTCCCCTGGACATTGGCTCCAAACCCGATGCTCTTCTGATCCAGCCGCTTTTCAATGATTTTCTCCAGCCCGTCAAAGGCCCCGCCGCAGATGAACAGGATGTTCTTGGTGTTCATCTGGATAAACTCCTGGTGGGGGTGCTTCCGTCCGCCCTGGGGCGGCACGTTGGCAATGGTGCCCTCCACAATCTTCAGCAGCGCCTGCTGCACGCCCTCGCCGGAGACGTCCCGTGTGATGGAGGTGTTCTCGCTTTTCCGGGCAATCTTGTCGATCTCATCCACATAGATGATGCCGTGCTCCGCCCGCTCCACGTCGAAGTCCGCCGCCTGGAGCAGACGCAGGAGGATATTCTCCACATCGTCGCCCACATAGCCGGCCTCTGTCAGGGTGGTGGCGTCGGCAATGGCGAAGGGGACCTTCAGGATGCGGGCCAGCGTCTGGGCAAACAGGGTCTTGCCGGAGCCGGTGGGGCCCAGCATCAGGATGTTGCTCTTCTGGAGCTCCACATCCTCGTCTCCGCCGAAGAAAATGCGCTTGTAGTGGTTGTAAACCGCCACGGACAGGGAGATTTTGGCCTCCTCCTGCCCAATGACATACTGGTCCAGAATGTCCCGGATCTCCCGGGGCGTGGGGAGCTGATCCGGAAGATCCTCCAGGGGATCGGGGCCCAGGGGCTCATAGCCGTCGCTTAAAATACTCATGCACAGCTGGACGCACTCGTCGCAGATGCGCACGCCGGGGCCCTGAATCATGCGGTGTACCTGCTGCTCATGCTTGCCGCAGAAGGAACATCGCAGGGTCTTCTTGCCGTCGTCGCTCATACTTATTACTCCTCAGCTCTTGCTATCTCTATGCCTGACATGGTGCCGGGTCCGCGCCGCCCGGGGGACTCAGCCCTCGGACTCCGGCTTTTTCTCCGACTTGTTCACCAGAATCTTGTCAATCAGACCGAATTCCCTGGCCTCCTCGGCGCTCATGAAGTTATCCCGCTCGCAGGCGGCGGTAACCTCCTCAACGGAGCGGCCGGTGTTTTCCGACAGAATGCGGTTCATCCGCTTCTTGATGGTCTCCAGTCGCTTCAGGTGAATGGCCATATCGGTAATCTGTCCCTGGGTGCCGGCGGAAGGCTGGTGGATCATGATTTCCGCATTGGGCAGGGCGATGCGCTTGCCCTTGGCGCCGGCGGAGAGGAGGAAGGCGCCCATGCTGGCGGCCATGCCCACGCAGATGGTGGAGACGTCGCACTTGACATACTGCATGGTATCATAGATGGCCATGCCGTCGGTGACAGAGCCTCCGGGGCTGTTGATATACAGCTGGATATCCTTGTCGGGGTCCTGGGCCTCCAGATACAGCAGCTGCGCCACAATCAGGCTGGCGGTGGTGGCGTTGACCTCCTCCCCCAGAAACACGATGCGGTCGTTCAGCAGGCGGGAAAAAATGTCATAAGAGCGCTCTCCGCGGTTGGTCTGCTCCACAACATAAGGGACTAAACTCACTTTCATAACCTCCAGTCTTTTCCGGGCAGGCCGCCGTTTTCAGCCCGCGGACATGCCCAATAAACCATTTTCCCATGATACCACAGGCGTCATGGGAAAATGTGTCGAATCTGTTAAATGTATCCCGGAAAAGATTCGGGCTTATTCGCCGTGATTCTCACTGCCGTCAGGCTTTTCGGCCTCCTCAGCCTTTTTCTTCCGGGTCCGCTTGGGCTTCTCGGCCGCCTCGCCGGCAGGGGACTCCTCATCGGTCTTCTTCTTCCGGGTCCGCTTGGGCTTTTCAGCGGGGTTCTCTTCGGCAGGAGCGTCCTCAGCGGGCTTTTCCTCCGGCTTGACGGCGATGGCGTTCTCCACCACGATGTCCACGGCCTTGCGGCTGCACAGCTGATCCCGGATGGTATCGGTCTGGAGATACTTCTTCACCATCTCCACGTCCATGCCGAACTGGTCGGCCATCCGCTTGAACTCGGCCTCCACGTCCTCATCGCTGACGGTGATGTTTTCCGCCTTGATGATGGCGGCCACGGCCAGGTCCATCCGAACCTGCCGCAGGGCGGGCTCCCTGGCGTCCTCCAGAATCTTGGCCTCGCTCATGCCGGTCAGCTGGAGATACTGGTCATAGGGGATGCCCTGCTGGGCCACCTGGGACTTGAAGTTCTCCAGGAACTGCCGGGCCTGGCCCTCCACCATGGCGTCGGGAACCTCGGCGGTGACGCCCTCGGCCACCTGGGTCATCAGCTCGTCTTCAAACTCCCGGTCGATCTCCTTCTGCCGCTCCTCGCTGATTTTCTTCTCCAGGTCGGCTTTCAGCTCCTCCAGGGTGTCGAACTCACTGACGTCCTTGGCAAAGTCGTCGTCCATGGCCGGGACTTCCTTCTCCTTGACGCTGCTGCACTTCACCTTGAAGACCACCGCCTTGCCGGCCAGGTCCGCATGGTAATCCTCGGGGAAGGTGATGTCGATATCTTTTTCGTCGCCGGCCTTCATGCCCACGACCTGCTCCTCAAAGCCGGGGACGAAGCTGCCGGAGCCCAGCTCCAGGCTGTGGTTGGTCCCCTTGCCGCCGTCAAAGGGCTTGCCGTCCAGGAAGCCCTCGAAGTCAATCACCGCGGTATCGCCCTCTCTGGCCTCCCGCTCCACGGTCTCCAACCGGGTATTCCGGTCGGCCAGGGCCTTCAGGCGGCGCTCCACATCCTCGGCAGCCACCGACAGCTCCGCCTTAGGGGCGGACAGGCCCTTGTACTGGCCCAGGGTCACCTCGGGATACACGGGTGCGACAGCCTTGAAGGTGAAGCCCTGCCGGGTGCACTCACCCACCAGCTCCACGGCGGGGTATCCCACTACCGGAAGCTCCTTTTCCTTCACAGCCGCCTCATAGGCGTCGGGGAAGGCAATGTTGATGGCCTCGTCAAAGAAGACCGACGGGCCGTACATGCCCTCGATGATCTTCCGGGGGGCCTTGCCGGGACGGAAGCCAGGCACGTTGATCTTGCCCCTCATCTTCCGATACGCCTTTTCCATGGCGGCTTCAAAGGCCTCCGCCTCCACCTCAATGGTCAGCGCAACCTGACTTTTCTCAACTTTTTCACAGCTTTTCACACTCATGATGTCTTTTCCTCCGTTCATCGCCGGCTGACAGCCGGTGCAAGATGGTATTTTAACAGAAAAATTTCAAAAATGCCAGTCTTTTTTCCATCAATCGCAAATTTTTTTCGGAACAAAACCCAAATGGTCGGCGGAGATCAGGGAAAAGTCCGTCCCGTCCCGTTTTCCCTCCCATCTCCGGCGGATGGCGTGGCCGTGGAGATGCCCGTAGCAGCAGAGGCGGACCCGGTATTTTTCCAGTGTTTCCAGAATCTCCGGGCACTCATAGCCCTGGTAGAGAGGCGGATAGTGCAGGAAGCAGAGGGCAGGGCGGTCCCCCGCCGCCTTCAATGAGGTCTCCAGACGCCCCACCTCACGGTTCAGCACCTTTACATTATGGGCGTCCTCCTCCAGAAACCAGCCCCGGGTTCCGCAGACGGCAAACTCACCATAGAACACGCAGCCGTTGTGGAGCATCTCCAGGGTGCGGATGCCCTTCTCGTCAAAAAAGCGGTGGAGCTTGGCGGCGGTGGTCCACCAGTAGTCGTGATTGCCCTTGACCAGGTACTTTTGGCAGGGGAACCGGTCCAGAAACCTGAAATCGGCCTCCGCCTCCTCCAGCGTCATACCCCAGGAGGTATCCCCCGCCAGCACCAGAACATCCCCGGCGTCCAGCCGGCCCAGGGACTCCTCGATGCGCTCCGTATAGCGCTCCCAGGCAGGGCCGAACACCTCCATGGACTTATCCGCCGTCAGGGAGAGATGCAGGTCTCCCATGGCGTAGAGGGCCATAGGCGCCCCTCCTTTTCCGCGTTTTGCCGGGTCCGGCCTCAGCCGCCGGTTCCCGGGTTCTCTTCATCGTCATAGACAATGGTATGGCCGCAGTAGCGGCAGACGCCGCCGGTTCCCCTCCGGACTCTGGGGATGCTGGACAGGCTCTGTCCGCAGCAGGGACAGCGCAGCTTTTCCTGACACACCACCGCCCCGGCCAGAAACGCCCCGGGCAGCAGCCACGCCGGAAGCCCCGCCCCCAGCAGCAGAATCAGCGCGATGGACAGCGGCAGTCCCGCCGCGCAGACCCAATAGGCCCGGGCCCAGCTCCGTTTCAGCGGCTTGACATTTCGGTTCATCCCTCCCCCTTTCTCCTCAGTGCCGTTTCTTCTTTTTCTCCTTCCCCACCTCGTCGTCGTAGATGAAGGGCATTCCGCAGCGGGGGCAGTACACCGTTTTCTCGGAGGGCCGGGCCTGGGGCCAGCGGGGTTCCCCCTTGCCGCAGTACGGGCATTTCAGATGCTCGCTGCTGACAATGATGCCCACGATGCTGGCCGCAATCAAAATCAGGCAGACGCCCCGGAGGGTGTCGTTGGGAATCAGCAGGCCCAGCAGCACCAGCGCCGCGATGGCTCCGATGCTGAACCAGTAGAGCTTTGCCCATTCCCGTTTCAACGTTTTCAAGACAGCTTCTCCCTTTCTTCCTCCGCTTCATCGTCACAGGTGAAGGGCCTTCGGTTTGATCCCGCAAATTCTCAATATCCAGGCATCCAGCCCGCGACGCCAAAGCGCCAGGTGAGCGGCCGCGAAAAGAGAAGGGCGGACCTTTCAGTGAGCGTCCCCCGCCTGCGCCATACTGCGGGCTGGAGTCCTGCGGAATCGAGGCCTTGCAGCTCTTGCGCGAAGCGGTTTTTCTCTTTTGGACCGTCCACGGCCCGTTTTCTCTTTTTGGCCGCGCCAAAAAGAGAAAACGGGGGTGGAATGGACAAGCCGGCATACTGGCATGAGACTCCCTCGCCCGTCAGGGCGGGAATAAACTTCTCGGATTATTTCAGGAAGTCCAGCACCACGCCGTCCATCTCCGCCTTTTCCGCCGTGAGATCGAAGCGGGGAGCCTTGCCCTTCAGGGCCGCCAGGCGTTTCGGGACTGCCACGCCGGTCTTTTCGTGCAGCTGGTCCAGCAGCTCCACGCCGCTGCCCCGGGGCGTCTCCCCAATGGCCTCCAGCACGTGGTCGCAGAACTTATAGGGGGAGGCGGTGGAGACGAAGACCGCCGGCGTCCCGTCCCCGGTGGCGGCCCGGTACTGCTCCATCACCTGAGCGGCCACGGCGGTGTGGGTGTCGATGAGATAGCCGTATTCCTTATAATACCGGGCGATGGTTTCGGAGGTGCCCGCCTCATCGCAGAACCCGGCCCAGAACTGTTCCCTCAGCGCCGCCTTGATGGTCCCGGACACCTCGTAGGTCCCGCTGGTGTTCAGAGCCTCCATATACCCCCGGACCTCGGCGTCGTTCTCGCCGGAGAGGTCGAAGAGCAGCCGTTCCAGATTGCTGGACACCAGAATGTCCATGGAGGGGCTCATGGTGGTGTGGAAGGGCCGGTTCCTGTCATAGACGCCGGTGCGGAGGAAATCCGTCAGCACGTCGTTGCGGTTGGAGGCACAGATCAGCCTGCCAACCGGCAGCCCCATGCGCTTTGCGTAGTAGGCCGCCAGAATGTCGCCAAAGTTGCCGGTTGGCACGCAGAAGTTCACTTTGTCCCCCATTTTGATTTCTCCGTCCCGGAGCAGGTCGCAGTAGGCGGAGATGTAATAGACCACCTGGGGCAGAATGCGGCCCCAGTTGATGGAGTTGGCGGAGGACAGGAAATAGCCCCGGTCCGCCAGGGTCTTCCGGATGGCCTCGTCGGAGAAGATGCGCTTCACCCCGGCCTGGGCGTCGTCAAAATTCCCCGCCACGGCGCACACGCCTACATTCTGACCCTCCTGGGTGACCATCTGGGCCTTCTGCACGTCGGATACCCCGTCCCTGGGATAAAAGACCATGATTCTGGTCTGGGGCACGTCGGCAAAGCCCTCCATGGCGGCCTTGCCGGTGTCGCCGGAGGTGGCCACCAGAATGCAGACCGTCTTGTCCTCCCCGGTCTTCCTCAGGGCGGCGGAAAGCAGCTGGGGCAGCATCTGGAGCGCCATATCCTTGAAGGCGGAGGTGGGCCCGTGCCACAGCTCCAGGCAGTGGGTGCTGCCGTCCACCTTCCGCAGAGGCGCGGCGGCAGGATGGTCGAACTTATCGGGACCATAGGCGTTTTCCGCGAAGCCCAGCAGTTCTTCCTCGCTGTAATCGGTGAGATACAGGGCCATGACCTTAGCCGCCCGCTGCTGGTAGGAGGCGTGAACCAGGCTGTTGAGGAAGTCCGCCCCGATCTGGGGAATGGTCTCCGGCGTCAGCAGGCCGCCGTCCCGGGAGAGGCCCATTTTCACGGCCTCCGCCCCGCCGATGCGCAGGGCGCTGTCCCGCGTGCTGTAGTATTTCATCTGAATCTACTCCTTTTCCAGGTTTTTGATACTCTGTCCGTCTATTCAAAGGCGTTTTCCAGATACTCCACCCGGAGTCCGCCCCGGCTGTCCTCGTACACCTCCGCCACATCGAACCGGACGGGCGGCTCCCCGCCGCCCCAGGCGGCCAGGTACAGCGCCGCCGTCCTCCGCAGCCGGGCCCGCTTCCGCTCATCCACGAATTCCCTGGGCAGGCCGATGGAGCCCGCGCCCCGGCGCTTTACTTCCACGAAGCACAGAATCCCCTCCGGCGAACGGGCGGCCAGGTCCAGCTCCCCGTACCGGCACCGCCACTGGCGGTTCAGAATCTCATAGCCCCGCTCTTCCAGATACCGGGCAGCCAGGGCCTCCCCCTGGTCGCCGGATTCCTTTTTTCTCATTGCCGCCGGGCCTCCCACTTTTTCAGAAAGGTCCTCCGGTGCTCCGGGCAGGGGCCATACCGGTCCAGGGCGGCGTAATGGGCTTTGGTGCCGTAGCCCTTGTGTCCGGCGAAGCCGTACTGTGGATATTGCCGGTCCAGCTCGCCGGAAACAAAGCGGTCCCGGCTGACCTTGGCCAGAATGGACGCCGCCGCGATGGAGGCGCTTTTCCCGTCGCCGCCCACCAGAGTCACATGGGGGGCGGTGATGGACACCCGGCTTCCGTGGTCCCGGTTGCCGTCGATGAGGCAGAGGTCCGGTCTTGTATCAAGCCCGTCGATGGCCCTCTGCATGGCCAGCATCCGGGCGTTGAGGATGTCCATTTCGTCAATTTCCTCCGCCGTGGCAAAGGCCGCCGACCAGGAGACCGCCTGAGCGGTAATCAGGCTGTACAGGGCTTCCCGCCGGCTCTCGGTCAGCTTCTTGGAGTCGTTGAGGCCGGGAATGTCCAGCTCCCGGGGCAGGATGACGGCGGCGGCATACACCGGCCCCGCCAGGGGACCCGCCCCCGCCTCGTCCACGCCGCAGAGGCAGTCAAATCCCTGATTCCACTGTTCCCGTTCCGGGGCCCACAGGTCCATGGCCCGTTCCTCCTTTTCCGCACTGTTTCCAAATTCAGCAGCGCAGCCCGTTCACCGGGCCGCACGCACGGACGCCTGAGCCCCCGGGGAGCCCGCCCCAGGAGAGACAGCATGGCCCCGCTTTCCGCTCCGTCACACGCCTCTCTATCTCCGGGCCGCAAGCAGGCCCTTCCGCTCCAGCAGGGCCCCCAGGTCCCCATATCCCTGGTACATCCGCCGCACGGGGAAGCGCTTCCCGTCGGGGAACTGGAAGAAAAAGCCCCACAGAAGGTGAATCACCGGCGGCTCAATCTCCCCCAGGTCCCGCACCGTCACACCATAGGACGCCAGATCCCGCCAGCGGAGGGACCGGCGCTCCCGGCGGCTGAACACAAACACCACCATCTCCTCATCATAGAGCAGATGCCCCGTGCCCAGATAGAAGGTCCGCCAGGCGAAATACACCGTGAAGGCGGCGCAGACCGCCACCCCCAGCCAGCAGGAAATCTCGGCCACCCGCTCCCGGCCCGGCGCGAAGCCCACCACGGCCATCACCGACGGGTCCGCCGTCATCCGTCCCGTGAGAATCATCCACACGCCGCCAAGGGTGCTCACCAGGAAGAGCACCCACACAAGACAGGCCGCGGCAAGGGTCAGCCGGCCCGGCCCAACGCGTCTCATCTCATTCCTCCTCCGGCGGAGCCTCCAGGGTAAACCGCCCCAGCTTGCCGGAACGGAACTCATCCAGGAGAATCTTCGCCATGCGCTCCGTGTCGATCTCTCCGCCGGACACCAGAAAGCCCCGCCGCCGTCCGGCGGTCTCCAAGAGGCGATAGCCAAAGGCCACGTCGTTCTCCCCCTCTTCCCGCTCCGGGAGGGCGGGGAGCTTATAGCCGGCTTTCAGAGCCTCCGGGTAATGCTCCGCCAGAAAGGCCATCAAATGGCAGCCCAGGGTCTCCGTGTCCAGAATCTCGTCCTTCACCGCCCCGGTAAAGGCCAGATTCAGCCCGGCCTGCCGGTCTCCCAGCTTTGGCCAGAGGATGCCGGGGGTGTCCAGCAGGTCCAGGGAGGCGTCCGCGTGGACCCACTGCTTGCCCCGGGTGACGCCGGGGCGGTCCGCCGCCCGGGCGGACTTCCGCCCGGCCACCTTGTTGATGAAGGTGGACTTGCCCACGTTGGGCACACCCACCACCATGGCCCGGATGGGACGGCCCACCAGACCCTTTTCCTTCCACCGGGCAATCTGCTCCCCCAGCACCTGCCGGGCGGCGGGAACCATCCGGCTCACGCCGCTGCCGGAACGGGCGTCCGCCGTCACCGCCATGACGCCCTGCCGCCTTGTGAAGCAGTCCGCCCAGACCTGATTCATCCGGGGGTCCGCCTGGTCCGCCCGGTTCAGGATAATCAGGCGGGGCTTCGCGCCGCAGATGGCGTCGATGTCCGGGTTGCGGCTGGACAGAGGGATGCGGGCGTCCACGATCTCCACCACGATGTCCACATGCTTCAGGTCCGCCTCAATCTGCCGGCGGGTTTTGGTCATATGTCCGGGATACCACTGGATGTCCATATCAGGCGATTCCTCCGATCCGCCGGTAATTCCGTTCTCCTGTCGCAGCGTCCGGCCCCGGAAAGGCCACAAGCACCGCCCGCCCGATGAGATAGCGGGTATCCACAGTGCCCAGCCGGGCATCCCGGCTGTCGTTGCTGTGGTTGCGGTTGTCCCCCATGACAAAGACGCTGCCCTCCGGCACGGTGAGGGGGAACTCCGTGCCCTCCGCCGTATAGGTGGGCTCGTTGATATAGTCCTCGTGGAGGGGCGTCCCGTCCACGAAGACGGTGCCGGAGAGAAAGTCAATGTCCACCACCTGACCCTCTGTGGCGATGACCCGCTTGACAATCAGGCTGTCCATGAAGGACTCCTTCCGCAGCACCACGATGTCCCCCTGCCGGTAATCCCCGCAGAGTCCGGCGTTCAGCACCAGCAGCCGGTCCCCGTCCTGAAGTGTGGGGACCATGGAATGGCCGTCCACGCCGATCAGGCGCATGACGAAGGTGAACAGCAGCACCACCGCCAGTACGGAACACACCAGGGCCTGAACCCACTCGTAAATCTCCCGGCCTCCGCCTGTATTCTTTTCCGCCGTCTCCCCGCTCCAAACCGCTTGTCTGTCTCTTTTCATGGTTCTCTTTCTCCGTGCTGTCCTGATATGATGTGTGTTATGAAAACGCCTCGGACCCGGCCAGGGTTCCAATCCGCCGCCAGTCCCGTCGGTCCGTGTCCGCCGTCTTCCCCGGGAGCAGCAGGCACACCGCCCGGCCTATGATATTCCGGGTATCCACCATGCCCAGGCTGGGCTCCCGGCTGTCCCGGCTGTCGTTCCGGTTGTCCCCCATGAGGAACACGCAGCCCTCCGGAACAGTGGCGGGAAACACCGTCCCCTCCGCCAGGTGGGTGGCCTCCCGGATATAGGGCTCTTCCAGGTCCGCGCCGTCCACCGTAACCACGCCGGTCTCAAAATCAATGTCCACCGTCTGGCCCTCCGTGGCGATGACCCGCTTGACGATGGGCTCGCCGTTTTCAAAGCTGGCCTTGGCCGCGATGACGATGTCCCCCCGGCGGAAATCGCCGCAGAGCAGGCTGTTCACCACCAGCAGCATGTCCCCGTCCTGAAGCGTGCTGCGCATGGAGCCGCCGGAGACGCCCACCACACGGGCGGCAAAGGTAAACACCAGCACCGCCGCCAGCACAGAGCACACCAGGGCCTGCATCCACTCATAAGCGCCCCGGTCCGTCTGCTGTTCGTTCTTTTCTTCTGGCTCCATTCCGCTCCCTCCAAATTCCGGCCTCTCCCGGCTCCCGCCGGGAAACGCAATGCAATCTTAATCAGTATACCAAATCTGTCCCCGAATCTCAATAGATTCCGTGAATTTTTTGCGCTTTTTTGGCTTCTCCGGCTTCTCCGGGCCGCCAATAAAAAAAGAGAGGCCCTGCCTCTCTTTTTTTATCTCGATCAAAGCTTCTCCTTGACCTTGGCGCTCTTGCCCACGCGGCCCCGCAGGTAATACAGCTTGGCACGGCGGACAGCGCCGTTCCGGACCACCTGAATGGTGTCGATGGAGGGAGAGTGGATGGGGAACACCTTCTCCACGCCCACGCCGTAGGAGATACGGCGGACAGTGATGGTCTCCTCGATGCCGCCGTGCTTCTTGGCAATCACGATGCCCTCGAAGACCTGGATACGCTCGCGGGAGCCTTCCTTGACCTTCACGTGGACACGCACGGTGTCACCGATCTGAACCTTGGAAGTTTCCTTGGCCAGGGCCTCTTTGTTCAGTTCCTTGATAAGATCCATGGGTTTTATTCCTCCTGTTTTATAGGCGTTCTTGCCGCTTTTCTCAGGCGCCGCGGCGCTTTCTGGCCCGCGCACGGCAGAGGACCGCCCTTTGTAGCCTGAACAGAATACCACACTCTTTCCAAAAATGCAAGAATTTTTTACAAATTTACAAAAAGACGAAAAGTTACGAAGATTCGTGAAAATACCCGGGGAAATCCATCAGCCCAGGTCCCGCCGGTCCAGCGCCGCCAGACCGAACCGGGCCGCCAGGGTCACCGTCTCCCGCTCCGCCTCGCTGCCGGCCCGCTCCCACCTGGCCCGCAGCTCCCGGAGGAACAGGCCCCGCAGGGAGTCCTCCCCCGCCCGCGCCCAGACGTCCTCCGCCAGGCGGGTGCGGTCCTGGACCTCCAGGACATAAAACCGGTCCGCCAGCGCCGTTTCCAGGGCCCGGCCTCCGGCATCGCCGGTCTCGCCGGTCAGAATAATCCGGTACAGGTCCCTCTCCGTGTCCGGCGGCAGCACCGCTTCCACCGCCGCCCGGGGCGCAATCCCCGTCACGTCCACCTCCAGCGCCTCATAGCGCCGGCGGGCGAAGGGGACAAAGGTCACGCCGCCGCCGACCGTTCCCTCGTAAAAGCCCTTCTCCCCGGTCTCGTCAAAGCCCCGGCCCTCCAGACAGCCGGGCCAGGCACAGAGGGTCTTCCCCTCTCTCCAGGGCTCCCTCCGCTTGTGGATGTGGCCCAGGGCCAGATAATCCAGGCCGCTGGCGGCGATCTCCTCCCGGCGGATGGAGTTGTAGCGGGCCTCGGAGGAATCCGTCTCCCCGTGGAGAAGTCCGATGTGGACCCGTCCGTCCCGGGGCGCGGAAAAGCCCGCCAGCAGGCTTTCGGACTGCTCCGGGCCGGTGAAGGCCGCGCCGTGGACGACAACGCCCCACTCCGGCAGCTCCACGGCAGTCATGGTCCTGTCCCGGAAAATATGGACGTTTTCCGGCCACGTCTCCGCCGCCCAGGGACTGCCCGGCCCGTAGAAATCATGGTTTCCCGGCGCGATGAACACCTGCGCCTCCATGCGGCCCAGGGCCTCCGACAGGGCCTCCCGGGTCTCCCGGTAGCCGCCGCCGTCAAACACGTCCCCGGCCAGCAGCACCAGCCCCACGCCATGTCCGTTCACATAGTCCGCCAGACGGAACAGGGTTTCCCGCCGCTCCTGCCGGAGCCGGGCCGCCTTTCCGGGCCCCAGCGCCCGAAAGGCGCTGTCCAGATGCAGGTCCGCGGCATGAATGAATCTGAGCATATCAGCGCCTCCCGTGTTCAAGATGGTCCGCTCCTCCCGCCGGGCCTCCGCCTGTCGAAACAGCGCGCCTTCCGCGAGGGCGGAGGACGCCGCCCGGACTGGCGCCGCCGGGCGGGCTCTGACCCGTCTGTCAAAATTTCCAGTCGTTCCCCTGGCATTCTTTCCCTCTGTCTCCGGGGAATCAGGCCTTGGGAAAAGCGGAGACAGCCCTTTATTTTACCTGCTTTTCGTTCAGGAAAGAGCGGGCTGCCAGGCCTTGCACACGTCCACCCACTGCTGAAAGTTGGAGGAACAGCGCTCCAGCTCCTGGCAGGTCAGCTCAATGGCGCTGTTGTCGCTGCCGGCGGCGGGGAATACCGTCTCAAAGCGCTTCAGGGACACATCCAGATAGACCTTCACATTCTCCGGCAGGGCGAAGGAACAGACGCCCCCCACATCGTGTCCGATGAGGGTATGGGCCTCCTCATGGGTGAGCATTTTGGCCTTGGCGTGAAACTGCGCCTTGTATTTGCTGTTATCAATTTTAGCGTCCCCCGCCACCACAATGATGATGGGCTCCTCCCCCACCTTGAAGCTCAGGCTTTTGGCGATGCGGGCGCCTTCCACGCCCACCGCCACCGCCGCCAGCTCCACTGTGGCAGAGGAGACCTCAAATTCCCGGATACGCCCGGCCATGCCGAACTGCTCCATGTACGCTCTTACCTTCTGGATAGACATGACTTGTTTCCTCTTTCTTTTTTCTTGTTTTTTCTTGTTTTTCTTGTTTATGGTTTTCGATGCTCCTCCGGCACATCCGGCAGGGACCGCAGAAACCCGCCGTCAAAAATACTGATTTTATGCGGCGTTCTCTCAGAATCATCGGGGAACACATATACAAAATAGTCGCCCTCATAACAGGAAAAACAGCTGATAATTTCAATCTCCCGGCCCTGCCAGGCCAGCCTGCTTCCTATATACCGCTCCGGGCCGCCGCTCATGGCCGCCGCCCCTTCCGGGAGAAGTCCGCCCGCCACCGGGCCAGCAGGGCCAGGCCGGAGACGGCGCAGACCAGCAGGCTCAGCAGGGGTTCCGCCCCCACGTAGGCATGGTCCCCGCCCATGTACCGGGCGAAGAGGATCAGGCCCTCGTTCAGCGCAAAAAAACCGCCGCCGCAGAAGCCCGCCCACCACAGGAGGTCCGCCGTCCGGCCTCTGACCCAGGGCGCGGCGGCCACCGCCAGGGCCGCGGCGAAGGGCCCCAGGAACATGACCACGTAAACCAGCGCCCAAATGGGGCTCGGCTGCCCGGAATACCACCACCACCCGGCCACGCTCTCCAGGCTCCGGCCAATCCGGACCGCCCGGACCAGCACCGTGCCCAGCATCACCGCCGTCAGCACCGCCCGGAGGAGCCGGTTCCGGAGCGGCTTTCCCCCGCCGGGGCCGTGGGGGCCTTCTGCGCCGCCCCTTCCCGGCCCTTCGTCGATGTCCCATCTCTTCATACGCGCTCCCGCTTTCCCCGCTTACCGGATATCCACCCGCTCCACCGCCGTGCAGAGGCCTGCGGCGCTGTCCAGCGTGAAGATGGCCCCCTGCATCTTGCAGGAGCCCTCCGGCTGCTTATACCGCCCCGGCAGTCCCCCCAGAAACGTCTCCACCGACTGCCAGGGCTCAATGCCCAGCACCGATTCAACGGGGCCCGTCATGCCCAGGTCCGTGATATAGCCGGTGCCCTTGGGATACACCCGTTCATCGGCGGTGGGAACGTGGGTGTGGGTGCCCCAGAGGGCGGAAACCCGGCCGTCCAGATAGTAGCCCATGGCCAGTTTTTCGCTGGTGGCCTCGGCGTGGAAGTCCACCAGGGTGAACTCCGCCGTCCCCTGCGCCAGAAGCCTGTCCGCCGCCGTGAAGGGGTTGTCCGCCCCCCAGGCCAGGTCACAGCGGCCAATCAGGTTCATGACCCGGACCCGGATTCCGCCCAGGTCAAAGATTTCACAGCCGTGGCCGGGGGCCCTGCCGGTATAGTTGGCGGGCCGCAGCAGCCAGGAGGCGTCGTCCAGAAAGTCCTTGATCTGCATTTTGCCGAAGCTGTGATTCCCCAGGGTCACGGCGTCTGCCCCGGCGTCCCGGATGCGCTCCGCCTGGTCCCGCGTGAGGCCCACGCCGGAGGCATTTTCCCCGTTGACCACGGTAAAGGCAATGTTCTTGAGCTTTTGCAGGGGCCGCAGAACCTTCTCCAGGTGGCGAAGACCCGGCTCCCCCACCACGTCGCCTACGGCCAGAATGTGATACAGCATATGCGCCCTCCCATCTAAGAGCCTGTTTATAATCCATCGAAACGCCGTCTCAGGGCATCTTTTTCCGCCGATGCTGCGTTGGTTTGACTTGAAATCCGCCAGGATTTCTGCGTCAAACCGCCTTGCCCGACAATTGGATAGCCGTTGGCGGCTCTGCCGCCTTACGGATATCACATGCCTATTGGGTAAAAAATCTGCCCCACTCCGGCACTCCGCCGGATTTTAAACAGGTTCTAAGGACTACAGTATAGCAAAAATCCGGTGCTTTGCAAAGGGAAAATTGCGGGGGAGTGTATCATCGGGAGATTTTATGCAGGGGCCGGGCTCTGTCCCATCCCGGCTTCCGAAGACCAGGCGCTTCCGAAAAACAGGGCAGAGCCTGCCCCCGCGCCGCTTCCCCCTGATAAAATATGGGAACGGACGCCCCCAATTGCGGGAACAGCCTTGCCGGAGGGACGCCGGTATGGTACGATGATTCCGGCGGAGACAATTTTGCTTTCGGGAGGCGCTGCGGACATGGACGAGCTCAAAGCCATATATGAATGCCTGCTGCGCCCGGTTTTCGGCGGGGAATTCCGCATTGATGACAGCGGGGAACCTCAAAACTGGGTGGCGGTCACCCTGGACGGAGGCCGCGGAGATTTTTACGTTTCGCTGTACGGAACAGGCTGCGCCCATCTGTACTGGTGCAATCAGTGCTTCCTGTTCGATCAGCACCGGAATGATCTGGTATCCTCCGATACCTATGGTGAAGTCGTATATGAGGCCGGTTTTGATTCAGAGGAGCCGCCCCGCCTGATTGCCGGTCTGATCATGCAGCTGAAGGACTGCGTGTATCTCTCGAAAAAGGAGACGGTCACAGGAACAATCCCCTCGGGCTACGACGGCATAAAAGAGTATGCCATCCGCCTGAAGGCAAAGGACGCAGGCCGGCCCGTATACCGGCTCGCCAACATTACGCTGGAATTTGTGTGAAGGTGCCTTTTGCCCCGCCGGTCTCCGGCGGAGCAGGGCCCGCATACCGCCCCAGGCCCCAGGGAACCCGGCCCGCCGGAACAATTCCGGCGGGCCGGGTTCTCGCTCAGTGCTGGTCCTTCTCCGCCAGCAGCTTGCTCAGCTCCTCCATAAAGGTGTCGATATCCTTGAACTCCCGGTACACCGAAGCGAAGCGTACATAGGCCACCTGGTCGATGGACCGCAGGCGCTCCATCACCCGTTCGCCGATGCTCTGGGTGCTGACCTCCCGCTCGATGGAGCTTTGCAGGTCCCGCTCGATCTCGGCGGCGATTTTCTCCAGGGAGGCCAGAGGGGCCGGGCGCTTCTCGCAGGCCCGGATCATGCCGCCCAATATCTTGCCCCGGTCAAAGGTCTGGCGGCTGCCGTCCTTTTTGATTACCATCACCGGCAGGCTCTCCACCGTCTCATAGGTGGTGAAGCGCCGGGCGCAGGAGAGGCACTCTCTCCGGCGGCGGATGCTGTTGTTCTCCTCAGCGGGGCGGGAATCGATGACTTTGCTCTCATTATAGCCGCAGTATGGACATTTCATAAGAGACCTCCTGATTCTCCGCCGCAGCGAACGACGGCGGGCTTCTTTTGGGGCGGTCCTCCCAGCCGCCTTATACCGCAGATTATAACACGTCTTTGCCAAAGCTGTACAGCAATAATTTTAAAATTAGAAAAATTTCCCTTTTCAGGTCCTTTCTGGAAGGCCGCCGGACCGGCGGATTGCAGGGGGCCCTTGTTTGAAGGGGCAAACAGAACCGGACGGACACCTGTCTGTCCGGTTCTGCCCCGCCGGCCATTGCGGGGCGGACGGCGGAATCCGCCGGAACGGCCCCAGGGGATATGACGACATCCTAGAAAACAGGATGCTCCTCGCTGTCAAAGCGGAACACCGCCCAGCGGCCCTCACCGATGGAGCGGACGCGGGCAAAGCAGAAGAGGGCCGTCAGGGGAAACGGCTTCTTCGCGTCATAGGGCAGAGCCAGCTCCCGGACGCCGTCCCCGGCCTTCCGGGTCAGGCCCGGCTGGACGCCCCGCAGCCGCTGCCGCAGCCAGGCCGCCCGAAACAGCCGTTCCGGCGACGCTGCATTCTCCCAGCGCTCCGGCTCCCTCTGGCCTGCCGGGCGGACCTCGCCCCGGAGAACGCGGCCCAGCGGGGCCGTCATCTGACGGGAGAAGCGGCGGCGAATCATCCCCGGGCCACCTCCCTCCCCCTGGGGCTCCAGGACGCCCAGGCGCAGCTCCCCCCGGTCCCCCACGGCCCAGGCGCACCAAAGCGCCCCTTCCTCCTCCGGCAGAGGACAGCGGGCGGTGAACCAGGTGTACAGGGCCTCTCTCTCCGCCGTCAGCTCACCGGAGGGGACGCCGTCCAGCAGCAGCGGAAACTTGTCCATACGGCCCGCCTCCTTCTCAAACTCAAAAAACCGCCTGCGCTATCCTTATGCGCAGACGGCTTTCATTATGTCCTCTTCCGGTGGTTCCGGCGGAAAATTTCCTCCTCGATGAAATAGTTGGGCATGAACTCGCGGAACAGCCAGTTTTCCAGAGCGTCCACGATTTCCTGCCGGCTCCGGGAGGTAAAGGACAGCAGCGGGTTGATCCAATCATCGTCCAGAATCGCCTCCAGACGGAACGCCCCCTCCGGGTCGCCGTCTGGATACCAGCCCAGGTCGATGGCAAGGCGCTGTGTCTCCACCCGCTTGTTTCGCTTGCGGGTGTGGTCCGTATAGATGTGCAGGATGTCCTCGACGAAGAAGACCAGCCACCTCCGGTCCTCCGGCGGCAGGGTTTCGGGGTCCAGGGCGGAAAATTGATTGAACATGACGCTCCAGCCGCCGGGAATGCGGAGAGGCTGCAAATACGCCCAGGATGCTACCATGGCCCGTCAGGCGACCGTGTACCCGCCCCGGACCAGCAGCTTGGTGGTGGCCGCCGAGGCCCGGACACCCCGCCCCTCAATGGTCATCATGTACAAATGGTTCTGAACCAGAGCCCCGCCGTTTGCCAGGGTGCCGGCGGTGGTCTCGTCGATGAGGCCGGGGTCCGAGGGAGAGACGCAGACGGCGGAGCCCACCCGCAGCATGACTTCACAGCCGATGTCCCCCGTCAGGGTCTGTCCGCTGGACAGGGTCACCACGGTGAAGGACGCGGACGCGCTCCCTCCTCCCACGGAGACGCCCTGCTGGGCCAGGTTCCCGTTCCGCTCCGCAATCTTCTGGTCCACCCGCTGGAGGATGGTGTTCATAAAGGTTTCATTCAGGTAGCTCAGGGTTACCAGGGGGTCCTGTCCGCTGCCCGCCTCCGCCGCCAGGGTGGCCGTGGTCATCAGCAGGCCGCTGAGAGCCAGCAGGACGATTGTCCGCAAAAACCATCTGTTTTTTTTCATATGTACCTCCATCTGTCTGTCTCTCGGGACCCAAACACGCCCGGGCTGTTCCGGCGGCAGGGGCGTGAAGCTCCCTCCGGCGGGGCGCGGAAACACCCCGCCGGAAGGCCCGGTTTTGCCCAGTCACACCAGCTGGTCGTGGGGCAGGCCGAAGCTGACCGCAATCGCCAGATCCACCTTCATCATCACATTTTCCTCCACATGGCCCATCCGCTCCCGCAGCCGCTTTTTGTCCAGGGTCCGCACCTGCTCCAGCAGGACCACGGAATCCCGGCTCAGGCCGCAGCTCTGGTCCACGGGAAGGTCAATATGTGTCGGCAGCCGGGTCTTGCCCGTCTGGGAAGTGATGGCCGCCGCGATCACGGTGGGACTATAGCGGTTTCCGGTATCGTTCTGAATAATCAGAACCGGCCGGACGCCGCCCTGCTCGCTGCCCACCACCGGGGAGAGATCGGCATAGTAAATATCGCCGCGCTTGACACTCGTATCCACAAAGTTCACACTCCGCCGAAAGAAGTACCCATCACCGGAGGCGGCTTCGCGCCCCTCGGTGAGGCCACTTTCATTCTCCCACGCAGGTTCGGAATTTATACGCCTCTTTCCATAAACAGACCGCGCGCCGGAGCCGCCCTCAAAACGGCGGGCCAGGCAGGCGGAAAGGGAGAGGAAAATTCCGGCGTCCTCGCCCCACGTCATCCTATGCGCCGGAGGGGCGGGGTGTGCGGAGCACCGGCATGCCCTGTCAGCCGGTGTTCTCCGGTATTGTATCATAAAATCGGAAGCTCGTAAAGTCCGCCGTCAAAATGATTTCCCCATCCACGGCAATCTCCCCCCGGAGCGGGGTCCCGTCCTCCAGCTTCAGCCAGAGGGTGGAGAGAATTTTCCCGTCCTGGGCGCCGCTCTGGTCCACGGTGAGGCGCAGGCAGGGAACCTCGTTCCATGCCTCCTCGTTCTCCTCCAGCAGCCAGCCGTCCCGCAGGGCGTTCATCAGCCGGGGCAGGCACAGGGCGGGGCTGACCGCCTCCTCCCCCAGAGCCCCGGCGTTCAGCACGTCTCCCTCATACTCCAGCCGCCAGCCGGATTCCTCCAGCACCGCCTTCACCCCGGCGACGGTCTCCGGCTCCAGCACCTCCACGGTGCTCTCCCCTCCGGGGACATAGTCGCAGAAAAGCCGGGCTTCCCACTCCAGGCCCTCCTGGTCGCAGGTGACCACGGCCTCCATGGCGCAGCCCGCGCAGTCATGGTAGAGGTCCCTGAAATCCACCGCTTCCGTCTCCTCTCCCGCCGCTCCGCCGCCGCAGGCCGGCAGCGCCAAAAACAGCAGGGTCATCATTGGTACGCACATCCACTTGCGCACCGTTGTCCTTCCTCCCTGTCCTTTAAAAATTACCGGATTTTCTCCGCCTCCGCGCGGAGCCGCTCCGCGATGTCCGAACCGCCGTGCCCTTCGCACAAAAGGGCTTCTTCTTCCAGCAGACGCCGTATTTCCTCACGGCCGACGGCTTCCACGCCAGCCTCTCCGGACTGCGCGCCTTCCAGAACCCGGACCTCACGGAAGAAAGCGCCGTCCAGCCCGTACCAGACCCACGACTCCGCCGGGCCAAAGCACAGACGCCGTATCAGTACCCGTTTTCCGTTCCCGCACTCCGGTTCCGGTCCCTCGTGAAGCCATGGACCAACCCAAAAGCCTCCGGTTCCCATATCATTGAAGGGCCGTGAAGGCCTCCGGGAAACGGGCGATCACGTCCTCCGGCGTCACGCAGTACTCCGTCAGCGCCTCCGCCGCCAGGTCCCCGGCCCGGCCATGGAGCCACACGCCGCCTGCCGCCGCCTGAACCGGATTGGCCCCCTGGGCCAGCAGGGAGGCGATCAGTCCCGTCAGCACGTCGCCGCTGCCCCCCTTGGCAAGGCCCGAGTTCCCCGTGGTGTTCACCAGCACATTCCCCTCCGGTCCGGCTGTGACGGTGCGGTGCCCCTTGAGGACGAGCATGCAGCCGTGGTCCTTCGCGAAGACCCGGGCCGCCTCCGCCCTGCCGGGGGCCAAATCGCCGCCAATGCGGGCAAACTCCCCGTCGTGAGGCGTCAGAATGGTTTTCCAGCCCCTGTCCCGCCGGACGTCCAAACTATCTATATGTCCCTCCAGGGCGTTTATGCCGTCGGCGTCCAGAACCACAGGCTTTTCTGTCTGCTCCAGCACCTCCCGCACCAGCTTCGCCGTGCCCTCGTCCCGACCCAGGCCGGGGCCTATGGCCAGCACATTACAGCCCGCCAGCCTCTCCAGCGCCTCGGAAAGGGCCTTCCGGCCCAGCTTCCCGCTCCAGTCGCTGCTCAGGGGAAAGGGCATGGCGGAGACGCATTTGGCCGCCGCAATCTGCCAGATACTGTCGGGGACCCCCAGATACACCAGCCCGCAGCCGGACCGCACCGCCGCCGAGGCCGTCAGGCATGGCGCGCCGGTATAGCCCACGGCCCCGCCCACAATCAGCAGCTTTCCGAAGTCCCCCTTGTGGCCGTCGGGCTTCCGGGGCGGCAGGGCGGCGCGGGCAAAATCCGCCTCCACCGTCTGGGCGGGGCAGAGGGTCTCCCGGACCAGGGTCCTGGGAATACCGATGTCCCGGACCTGCACCTCGCCGGAATACACCGCGCCGTCTCCCACGAACTGCCCCAGCTTCGGCAGGGTGAAGGTCACGGTGACGGCGGCCCGGACCGCCCGGCCCAGAATGTTCCCCGTGTCCGCCGCCACGCCGCTGGCGATATCCGCCGCCACCACGGTCCCCGGGCAGCGGTTGATGAGGTCCACCGCGGCGGCAAAGACGGAATCCGGGGCGATGTCCCGGCTGAGGCCCACGCCGAATACGGCGTCCACGACCACCTGGCTCCGCCGGGCCCAGGCGGCCTGCTCCCCGCTGTCCGGGTCAAAGGGCTCCAGCTCCACGCCGCACTCGCTGAGGCGGCGGGTCTCCTCCAAGGCGTCGGGGGTCAGCCGCTCATAGCGGCCCACCAGGAACACCCGGACCCCCACCCCCGCCAGGAACAGCAGCCGGGCGGCGGCGATGCCGTCCCCGCCGTTGTTCCCCGCGCCGCAGAACACCGCCGCCCGGCATCTGGCGGGCTTGTCCGGCAGCAAATCCAGGGCCGCCTGCGCCACGCCCTCCGCCGCCCGCTCCATCAGGTCGATGGAGGGAATGTTCCAGGTCTCAATGGCCTTTTTGTCCAGCGCCTTCATCTGCGCCGCCGTCGCCAGCTTCATGGTTCCCGCCTCCTGTGCGTTGAATTTGTCCCTCTGATTATAGCCTCTTTTCCCCAAAAACGCAATCCATCCTCCGGGCAAAAACGCAAAAACAGCGCTCCCCGCCCTTTTCTCCCCCAGGCCTCCGGCGTCCGCGCTTTTTGAAACAGGCTCCGCCCGATTTCCCTCTTGCTTTTCTCTTTTTTCTGTGGTATAAGTAATATTCGATACCGGCAATGAACGGGAAAATAGCGAAGTCCGCGCCGCTTAGAGAGAAGGGTCCATCGGCTGCAAGACCCTTTGCGGCGCGTCGCTTGGTTCGCCCGGGAGCCGCCATGGAGACATGGCCGGTCCGCCCTCCGTTACAGGGGCTTTCGAGTGCGCGCAGGCCATGGGTCCGCGTGAATCCGGGTGGTACCGCGGAGGGCCCTGCCTTTCGTCCCAGGCGATTGGGACGGAGGGCTTTTTTCTTTGCGCCCCCCGCCAAAAAAAGAATCAAAAGGAGATGCTGCCATTGCGCCTGTCCCGACGGAACATCGTTTTCTTCTTTTTGGCCTTTTTGGCCCTCCTGGCCGCCCTCGCCCTTCCGGCGGCGCTCCTGGTCCGCCTGGGCACCAGCCGGCCGGAGCGGCCCCTGCCGGTGCTGATGTACCATCATGTGGTCCCCGACGGAGAGGACTGCAACGACATGACCGTCACCGCCTCCCGATTGCGGGCGGACCTCCGGTGGCTGGAGGACAACGGCTACACCACCGTCCTCCCCCGGGAGCTGGCGGAGGGAAAGGACCTGCCGGAAAAGCCCGTCCTGGTCACCTTTGACGACGGCTACCGCAGCAATTACGAGCTGGCCTTTCCCATCCTTCAGGAGCTCCGGGCCAAGGCGGCCATCTCCGTCATGGTCTTCATGCAGGACCGCTGCGCCGACGACTTCATCACCTGGGCCATGTGCCGGGAGATGACAGACTCCGGCCTGGTGGAAATCGGGTCCCACACCTACCTCTGCCACAACCTGGGAGAGCGGCAGGGCCGCTTTGAGCCCGGGGGCGTCAACGGCGTCCAGCGGGACCCGGCGGAGAGCGACGCTGCCTTTCAGACCCGTGTGCTGGACGATATTCAGCTGAGCTATGACCTGATCGCGGAGCACACAGGCCGGGCCCCCGCCCTCTTCGCCTACCCCTTCGGCCTGCGGGACCCGGAGGCCGACCAGCTGATCCGGGAGCTGTTCCCCGTCTCCGCCGTCACCTATCCCTGGACCGCGGACCTGGCCCAGGGGCTCCACGCCCTGCCCCGGTACACCGTCACCATGGACAGGACCCCGGAGGAGCTTTTGAATCCCCCTCTGTTTTTCCGGCTGAAAACCGGAGCCAAGATTCTGCTGGGCAGGGAGACCGTCCCGGCCCAGAGCTGAACGAAAACCCTCCTTCCCTCCGCCGGCGGAACCGGGCGGCGGAGGGCGGGAACGAAAAAAGGAGTTTTACCGTATGAAAGAACAACTGGAAGCCATCCGCAAAGGGGCGCTGGACGCCATCGGCGGCGCGCAGGAGCCCGCCGGCCTGGAGGCCCTCCGGGTGAAATACCTGGGCAAGAAGGGAGAGCTCACCGCCGTTCTGAAGCAGATGGGCGGTCTCTCCGCCGAGCTGCGGCCCGTCATGGGCCAGCTGGCCAACGACGTCCGGGCCAGCCTGGAAAAGGCCATCGAGGCCCAGTCCGCCATCCTCTCTCAAAAGGCCCTGGAGGCCCGTCTGGAGGCGGAGACCGTAGACGTCACCATCCCCGGTGCAAAGCCCCCTCACGGGCACAAGCACCCCATGTACTCCGTGCTGGACGAGCTCAAGGAGCTGTTTCTGAACATGGGCTTCGAGATTATGGACGGCCCGGAGATTGAGCAGGCGGACTACAACTTCACCAAGCTCAACGCCCCGGAGAATCACCCCTCCCGGGACTGGACCGACACCTTTTATCTGACGGAGGACTCCTCCGTCCTCCTCCGGTCCCAGACCTCCCCCATGCAGATTCGGGCCATGGAGACCCACGGCGTGCCCATCCGCATGATCTCCGCCGGGCGGGTCTACCGCAAGGACGAGGTGGACGCCACCCACTCCCCCATGTTCCACCAGATTGAGGGCCTGGTGGTGGACAAGGGCGTCACCATGGCGGACCTGAAGGGCACGCTGAACGCCGTCATCCGGGAAATCTACGGCCCCGAGACCCAGACCCGTTTCCGGCCCCATCACTTCCCCTTCACCGAGCCCAGCTGCGAGGTGGACATTCAGTGCCACAAGTGCGGCGGCAGGGGCTGCCCCACCTGCAAGGGCGAGGGCTGGATTGAAATTCTGGGCGCCGGCATGGTCCATCCCAAGGTCCTGAAAAACTGCGGCATCGACCCGGAGGAGTACTCCGGCTTTGCCTTCGGCATGGGTCTGGAGCGGCTGGCCCTGGGACAGTACAAGATTTCCGACATGCGGCTGATTTTTGAAAACGACCTGCGGTTCCTGGAGCAGTTCTGAGGAGGTGCGGAGATGTCTGATTATGTAAAGCTGTTCACTCTGGAGGAAATCTCCAGCCCCTGCGTGGAGGTCCTCCTGGAGGCCGGAGCCCCCAGGGTCATGGCCGTCGGCGAAAAGATGAATGCCGTCTGCCCGGACGCCTATATGAACGGGTATAACTGGGAGGCCCTGTTCCGCCGCTATCTGGAGGAGAAGGACCCGGACATTCTGGAGGGCATGAAGACAGACCCGGAGGCGGACATGTATGTGGCCTACTGGCCCCTGACGCCGGAGAACGAGGCCAGGGCCGGGCGCTTTGAAACCATCGTCCGTTCTCTGATCGAGGATGAAGAAGCAATCTGCCGGTTCGTGGAGGAGCGCGGCGAAGAAATCGAATGGGACTGACCGCAAACTGGATGGGGCGGACAGAGCTGACCCATGCCATCATCCACAAGGACACATCCCTGGCCCTGGCGCTGCTGGAGCAGGGCGCGGACCCCGACGGGAAGCCAGGCAGGATGCTTCCTCTGCTGGGGGCCATGGACTCCGCCCAGAGATACCAGCACCAGACGGAATTTGACGCCTATGGGCAGGCCTTTGAGATGGTCCGGGCGCTTCTGGAGGCCGGGGCGGACCCGGACCTGAGCCAGAGCGGACGGGCCACCGTCCGGCAGAACGCCAAGTATCTCGCCCCCGGACCCATTGCAGACTATATAAAAGCCTATCCCAGGCGAAACGCTCAGGAAGAAGGAGTTTGACACTATGAAATTATCCCGTAAATGGTTAACCGAATTCGTGGACATCGGCCCCGTGGGCGACCGGGAGTTTGCCGAGGCCATGACCATCTCCGGCTCCAAGGTGGAGGTCACCGAGGACCTGGGGGCCGAGATTTCCAACGTCGTGGCGGGCCGCGTCAAGAAGATGGAGCGGCACCCGGACAGCGACCATATGTGGGTCTGCCAGCTGGACGTGGGACAGGATGAGCCGGTGCAGATTGTCACAGGGGCCTGGAACATCCACGAGGGGGATCTGGTGCCTGTGGCCCTCCACAAGTCCACCCTCCCCGGCGGCAAAAAGATTGAAAAAGGCAAGCTGCGGGGCGTGCTCTCCAACGGCATGATGTGCGGTCTCCATGAGCTGGGCCTGGACGAGCGGGATTTCCCCTACGCCGTCATTGAGGCCGCCGCCCTGCTGAACGACTACAAGCCCATGGACCCTGAGAAGCCGTCCATTCCGGCGGACATCCAGCCGGGACATAAAATCTTCGGGCCAGTGGTCTGCGCACAAGTGGATTTGGTGATAAACGACGGCGGCGGATACTGGACCATTGCACTGGATTGGGGAGGGGAACACGGCAATGTTCCCCAGATTCGCTTCCAGAATATCCACCAAGGGGATCTGGTGGCCTACAACACCAAAACCCAGACCATCTGCACCCTGGCGGACCTCCACGCGGAGCAGAAGGAGTTCCCCCACTGCATCCCCGACGGCATCTTCGTCCTCCACGAGGACGGCGTAAAGCCCGGCGACGACATCCGCCCCGTCATCGGCGCCGACGACCGCGTGGTGGAGTTCGAGATTACCCCCAACCGGCCCGACTGCCTCAGCGTCATCGGCCTGGCCCGGGAGGTCTCCGCCACCTTCGACAAGCCCCTGAAGCTCCACGAGCCCGTGGTGAAGGGCTGCCCCGAGGATGGGGACAACCCCCTGGCCCGGTCCATCGCGGAGCGTCTGGACGTGGAGACCTCGGATCCGGAGCTCTGCCCCCGGTACACCGCCCGGATGGTGCGGAACGTGAAAATCAGCCCCTCCCCCAAGTGGATGCGGGAGCGGCTGCGGGCCAACGGCGTCCGGCCCATCAACAACATTGTGGACATCACCAACTATGTGATGCTGGAATACGGCCAGCCCATGCACGCCTTTGACTACCGCTATGTCAAGGGCGGGAAAATCGTGGTCCGCCGGGCCCGGACCGGCGAGGAGCTGACCACTCTGGACGGCAATCTCCGGAAGCTCACCCCCGACATGCTGGTCATTGCCGACGACACCCGGGCCGTGGGCCTGGCGGGAGTCATGGGCGGACTGAACAGCGAGATTGTGGAGGACACCGCAGACGTGGTCTTCGAGTCCGCCAACTTCGACGGGGCCTGCATCCGGAAAACCGCCCTGGCCCTGGGAATGCGCACCGAGGCCTCAGCCAAGTTCGAGAAGGGCCTGGACATCCTGAACACCCTCCCCGCCGTGAACCGGGCCTGTGAGCTGGTGGAGCTGCTGGGGGCCGGCGAGGTGGTGGACGGCGTCATTGACATCCTGAACTACGTGCCCCAGCCCCGGACCATCCTCATAGACCCGGAGCGGGTCAACGCCCTGCTGGGCACCCGGATTGACCCGGTGGACATGTACCGGTATCTGGAGCGCGTGGACATCCGGACGGAGGCGGGAACCTTCTCCGGCGCTCCCGCCGAGGTGGTGATTCCCTCCTGGCGCATGGATGTGGAGGGCATCGCGGACCTGGCGGAGGAGGTGGCCCGGCTCCACGGCTACAACAACATCCCCGACACCCTCTCCGGCGGACTGAACCAGCGCCGGGGCTGGAGCCCCGTCCAGCAGGCGGAGAACGCCGCCGGGGCCCTCTGCCGGGCCGCGGGCTACAGCGAGATCATCACCTATTCCTTCATCTCCCCCGCCTATTACGACAAAATCAATCTCCCGGCAGACTCCCCCCTCCGGGACTCCATGAAAATTCTCAACCCCCTGGGAGAGGACACATCCATCATGCGGACCACCACCCTGCCCTCCATGCTGGAGATTCTGGCCCGGAACTTCCACTACCGCAACAAGTCCGTCCGTCTCTATGAGCTGGGCCGGACCTACTTCTCCAAAAACGACGATTCCGGCATGGCCGACGAGCCGAAAATTCTCTCTCTGGGCGCTTACGGTCCGGAGATGGATTTCTACGGCATCAAGGGCGCGGCGGAATCCGTTCTGGAGGGTCTGCGGATTGCAGGCGTCCGCTTCGAGGCCGAAGGCGAGAACCCCTCCTATCACCCCGGGCGCTGCGCCAGGGTATACAGCGGGGACTGCCTCCTGGGCGTGCTGGGCCAGATTCACCCCGCCGTGGCGGAGAACTACGGCGTGGACTGCCCCCTCTATGCCGCCGAGCTGCGTTTTGACGCGCTCTTTGCCTGCATGGGCGGCAAACCGGTCTACCAGCCCCTGCCCCGCTTCCCCGCCGTCACCCGGGACATCGCCCTGATCTGTGACAGGGCCCTCCCTGTGGGGACGCTGGAGGACTGCATCCGCCGGGGGGCCAAGGGCCTGCTGAAGGCCGTCAGCCTCTTCGACGTCTACACCGGCAAGGGCATCCCCGAGGGCAAGAAGAGCGCGGCCTTCAGCCTGGAGCTCCGGGCGGACGACCGCAGCCTCACCGCCCAGGAGGCCGACGAGGACGTGAAGGGCATTCTGGAGCTGCTTTCGGCAGAGCTGGGAGCCGTCCTGCGCTGAGCGCCTGTAGCAATCTTCAGCATTACGGGCAACGGGCCGCCCGCAGGGGCCGGCTCTTGGCCGGCCCGCCTGCTGGGAATGATGATATTTGCTATAAACGCCCGGACGGACTCAGACAGCCTGATTCCGGCAAAAACGCAAAAAGCCGGGAGGAACCCCTCATGGGTTCCTCCCGGCTTTTTTCTTTCCCGGTCTCCGGAGTGCTCATGTGTTGTCCCGGCTGATGGGCTCCCGAATCAGCAGCCGCCGCAGGGCCTTGGCGTTGAAGGGAAGCAGGGGATAGAGGTAGCCCCTGCCTACCAGGGGCTTGGTGGTGGCCAGAAGTACCACGATGCCCAGGATGCCCAGACAGAAGCCCCAGAGGTCAAACACCGCCGTCGCCAGCAGCAGCGCCACCCGAAGCAGCTTGAAGGCATAGCCCATCTCATAGCTGGGCTGGGCAAAGCTGGCCACCGAGACGAACGCCATATACACCAGCACCTCCGGCCCCAGCCACCCCGCCTGCACGGCGAAGTCGCCCAGAATCAGGGCCCCCAGCATGGAAAAGGAATTGGACAGGGAATCCGGCGTGTTCAGGGACGCCAGCTTTAAAACGTCCACCAGAAACTCCACCACCAGCAGCTGCCACAGCAGCCCCAGAGACGCCGGTTCCGGCGAGGACAGGAATTCCAGGGCCCCCGGCAGGCGGCCCGGCTCCTTCACCATCAGATACCACACAGGGGTAATCAGCAGGGAAATCAGAAACACCACGATGCGCAGAAGCCGGAGGTAGGTTCCCACCAGCGGTGGGAAATAGAACTCGTTGGCCTCCTGGGTGAAGTCGAAAAAGGTGGTGGGCAGAATCATCACCGAGGGAGAATTGTCCACCATCAGAATGATATTCCCCTCCATGATGCTGGCGGCGGCGCTGTCGGGCCGCTCGGTATACCGCACCTTAGGAAAGGGATTATACCACTGCTTGGGCCGGATTACCTCCGCCACGCTCTCCTGGGCCATGGAGAGGGAATTGACGTCGATGGCGTTCAGCTTCTCCCGGATGGCCTCCAGCAGCTCCGGGTCCGCCTTGTCATCCAGGTAGCAGAGCACCGCGTCGGTGCGGGAGCGCTTTCCCACCTTCAGACCCTCCATGGTGAGATGAGGGTCCCGGATGCGGCGGCGGAGCAGGGCCATGTTGGGCACCACCGCCTCAATAAAGCCGTCGTGAGAGCCCCGGAGCACCTTGCCGTCCGGCGGCTCGTTCACGCCCCGGCCGGGGTAGTCCTTGGCGTCAATCAGGGCGGCGCCGCTGAGGCCCTCCACCAGCAGCAGACTCTTTCCCATCAGAACGGAGGTGGCAATGTCCTCCGGGTCCCGGCTGACGTCCACCTCCGAGAAGGAGATGAAGCGGTCTATGAAGGCCTGCATATCCGTCAGATTCGCCAGGGCGTTTTCCGGCTGGCTGAGCCAGAATGCCCCCATGCGCTCCAGGGTTTCGTCCTTGCCGTATCCGTCCACCACCCAAATGCGGGCCCGGCGGCCGCCGATGATATAGTCCCGGCTGACCATGTCCACGCTTCGGCCCACCCCCAGAACCTCGTCAAAGAGGCGGACGTTCTCCATGTAATTTTCCGATAATTTCTCCATGTGACACCTCCCAGGAATGGGCTTAGTATGCGCCCGTTCCTGGGAGGTTATCCATGATTTGTGGGTTTACTTACCAGTCCCGGTCCCGATAGGGCGTATCCTCCACGCCCTGGCTCCGGAGCCTGTCCACCAGACGGTCCAGGGGACCCCGCCAGAGCCTTTGGAACCACCCGGTTTCTCCGAACCGGCGGACCAGGGTGGGACTGACGGCGTAATAGGCCCGGATGAAGGCCCGGCCATACCAGGTTCCCGCCAGCGTATCATCCCGGAAGCGGCGGAGGGTCCAGACCTGGGGGCAGTCGTAGGAGCCGTAGACGGCGGTGGCTACGTAGCAGCTAACGGCGGCCGCCTTTCCATAGCGGATGTCGCTTTCTCTGAGGACTTCATTACTGCCGTCCATATACTCGATCTCGATTTGTGTCAGGGTCACAGAATGGGCTGTATTGTTATACCAGCAGTTTTCCCAAAAGGCGTGGCATCTTCTATTGGGCTCAACCGGCCCGGTATACGACAGGCGCAGTTCAGATTTTCCACTGATTGAACAGAAAATCTGGTCCTTAACCGCGTTATAGGGTATGACAGTAAAGTAAATGTACTTGATGGTTTTCTCTGTATCATTATGAAAGTAGATATAGACGCCGGCTCCTCCGGCACTGTTGGGGCTCTCCAACCAGTTGTTCACCGTTGCATTGGGCCCGTCCACGTGGCCGCAGCTTACCTTACCAAGTATAATCATGCCGCTGTCCTCCGTTCAAATTGTTTTCACCGCAGCAGCCCAGGGGACGAATGGACACAGCGGCAAACCAGCCCTTGCGCGCAGGGCCAATTTGTCGTATAATACCCTTGCGGTGCGGGTAGAGCCGTTGTGTAGGTGCCTATACCACCTGTACAGGCCCGTGGGTGTTGGCGCACCCGCGGGCTGCCGCATTTTCGTTTTTCAGGTCGATTATAGCAGGAACCATGACGTTTTGCAAGGGGCTGTCAAAATGACTTTTGACAGCCCCGGCAAGTTTTCAAAACTTCGAAAAGTTTTGAAAACTGTTTATTACAAATGAGGGGGCCCCCTGATGGGTCCCCCCTCAAACTCCCCTTCCTTTCCGAAAATTAGAAAGGTTCCTTCCATTCGAATGGAAGAATCTGCTTCTGATTTTTGAAAACCTGTCCAGCCTGCTGAAAAGAATTTCCGGCAGGCTGGACAAGCGGGGAACTTTCTGCTACACTATAAATTAGGTTATTTTGTGTATATTACAGGATTTAAAGGAGAGTGAATTTATGAATATCGTATGTCTGGATATGGAGGGCGTCCTGGTCCCGGAAATCTGGATTGCCTTTGCCGAGGCCAGCGGCATCCCCGAGCTCAGGCGCACCACCCGGGACGAGCCCGACTATGACAAGCTGATGGCCTGGCGGCTGTCCATCCTGAAGGAGCACAATCTGGGTCTTCGGGAGATTCAGGACACCATCGCCGCCATCGACCCCCTGCCGGGGGCCAAGGACTTTCTGGACGAGCTCCGGACCCTGACTCAAGTGGTCATCCTCAGCGACACCTTTGAGCAGTTCGCCAAGCCCCTGATGAAAAAGCTGGCCTGGCCCTCCATCTACTGCAACACCCTGGAGGTGGCGGAGAGCGGCGAAATCACCGGCTACAAAATGCGCTGCGAGAAGTCCAAGCTCACCACCGTCCGGGCCCTTCAGTCCTGCGGCTTTGAGACCATCGCCGCCGGGGACAGCTACAACGACCTGGCCATGATTCAGGCCAGCAAGGCCGGCTTCCTCTTCAAGAGCACCCAGCAGATTAAGAAGGACTACCCGGAGCTCCCGGCCTTTGAGGAGTTCGGGGACCTGCTGGCGGCCATCAAGGCGGCGCTGTAAGGGGCTTTTCCATGGGACTGCTTTCATTTCTGAAAAAGCCCAAAAGGAAGTCGGGTTCCGTCTGTCCCCAGCCCAGGGAACAGGAGGCTTTCCTCTTTCAGATCGAGGACGTCTTCGCTATGCGGGACGGCAGCGCCGTGGCAGCGGGGCAAATGATACAGGGAATTCTACTTCGGGGAAGCGCCGCAGTCTGCGTCCCCGTCCAGGGCCAGCCCTTTTCCTGTACAGTGGACGCCATTGAACAGCCGGATCCTAAATCCTGGGGAGAGTTTATTCACCCGGATGCAGCCCGGGCAGACGGCCCCTGGAACGGGCATTATTCCCTCCATATCCCGGGCCGGGGCAAGGCGGACTTTCACCCCGGCGACCGCCTGGAGGCCCCCGGAGCGGAGGCGTAAGGTCCCCAGGCCGTCAGAAATCCATACCGACAAAACAGGAAGGGAGACGCGACATGAATCAGAAGTTCGAGAAGTTCGAAAAGTTTCAAAAATTAGGCTTTTATCCCGCGAATATCCTGCTTCCCAAAGACGTGGATATGACCAAATGGGCGGTGGTGGCCTGCGACCAGTTCACCTCTCAGCCGGAGTACTGGCAGGCGGTGGAGGACACTGTAGGCGGCGCCCCCTCCACCCTGCGGATGATTCTGCCCGAGGCCGGCCTGAACGCCCCCAATGTGGAGGAGCGCATCTCCGCCATCAACGACGCCATGGGCCGGTATCTGGCGGAAGGGGTTTTCAAAACCCTGGAGGACAGCCTGATCTACATGGAGCGGGTTCAGTCCGACGGCAAGGTCCGCCACGGACTCATCGGCATGGTGGATCTGGAGTGCTATGACTTCACCCCCGGCTCCGGGGCCCTGATTCGGGCCACCGAGGGCACCGTCCTCTCCCGCATCCCGCCCCGGGTGAAGGTCCGGAAGGACGCCCCCATTGAGCTGCCTCACGTCATGCTGCTGATTGACGACCCCGGCAGAACCGTCATCGAGCCCCTGACCGGAACAGATATGGAAAAGCTCTACGACTTCGACCTTCAGCAGGGCGGCGGACACCTCACCGGCTGGAAGCTGTCGGAGGAGCAGACCGGCGGCGTGGCGGCGGCCCTGACGGCCCTCTACGCCCCGGAGGAGCAGGAACGGAAGTACGGCATCCGGAACGCCGCGCCTCTGCTGTTCGCCGTGGGCGACGGCAACCACTCCCTTGCCACCGCCAAGCAGTGCTATGAGGACCTGAAAAAGGTCACGCCGGAGTCCGAATGGGCCGGCCTCCCCGCCCGCTATGCCCTGGTGGAGGTTGTGAACAACCACGACGACGCCCTCCAATTCGAGCCCATCCACCGGGTCGTCTTCGGTGTGGACCCGGCGAAGATGCTGGAGGCCTTCAAGGCCTATTATCCCGGCGCCCACGAGGGCCAGGGAGAGGGCCACACCATCGCCTATACCCACGCCGGCGGCAGGGGCTTCCTCACCGTACCCGAGCCCCGGGTCCAGCTGGCTGTGGGCACCCTCCAGGCCTTTATCGACAGCTATCTGAAGGAGCACGGCGGAGAGGTGGACTACATCCACGGCGACGAGGTCACGGACCAGCTGGGAAGCAGGCCGGACAGCATCGGCTTCAAGCTCCCCGCCATGGGCAAGAAGCAGCTGTTCAAAACCGTCATGGCCGACGGCGTGCTACCCCGGAAAACCTTCTCCATGGGCCACGCCCAGGACAAGCGCTATTACGTGGAGGCCCGGGCAATCAAGTGATTCCCAACGGGAGGCCCCTGGGGCCTCCCGTTTTTTCTCCTTTTTTGACGGAACCCTCTTTACATCCCCCTGGGACTGTGCTACAATTTATACAAGAAAGAGAGCCGGAAACAAAGCGGACTTGGCGGAAACGCCAAGAGCGGAGAAGGGAGCCGGATATGTTTGCCTTTCTGCAAAACGCCCTGTATCTGGGCGGCGGTGTGGCAACGCTGTTTCTGCTGTTCCTGCCCACCGTTTTTCTGCTGGCGGTCAGCGCCGCCTACGTCGTGTTTGAGCTTGTGCAGCTTCTGAGAAGGGAGCGTGATGCTCTCTGAAAGAACCGGGCCGGGAACCACCCGGCCCCCGTTTTTTTGCGCTCTTCTGCTTTTTTGCGCCCCGCTGTTTTTTGCGCCCCGCTGTTTTTTGCGCCCCGATGTTTTGCGGGAGCGTCCCATGCAGGAGCCTGTCCCGGACTGTATTCCGGGAGCCTGGCGCCTCTGAAAGGCAGGGCGGGACAGAGCCCGCCCCCTACACCGCCACCCCCTCCTGATAAAATGCGTAAAAGGACAGTCTTTTCTGTGCTCTGCCGCTTTTTTTCCGGCCTCGTTTGTGTTATACTGATGCTGTACCGTTTCCAAGGCCGATGAAAGGAGCTCCTCATGCCGGACTGCCGCACCCGCTACCCGATTCTGCTGATTCACGGACTGAACCGCCGGGATGACTGCGGCCCCAGCTATTGGGGCCAGGTGCCGGACATCCTCCGTGCCCAGGGGGCCCGGGTGTATCTCAGCGGACAGGACGCCGTGGGCAGCATTGAGGACAACGCCCTGGCCCTGCGCCGCAGGGCGCGGGAAATCCTGACGGCGGAGGGCTGCGAAAAGCTGAACCTCATCGCCCACTCCAAGGGCGGACTGGAAGCCCGCTTTCTCATCTCCTCCCTGGGCATGGCTCCCCGCGTCGCCTCGCTCACCACCATCTGCACCCCTCACCACGGGTCCCAGGCGGCTGCCGTCTGGCTGCGGCGGAAGGTCCTCTGCAAGCTGGCGGGCCGGGCCCTGGAAACCGGCTGGAGGCTGGCGGGAGATCAGTCCCCGGACTTTGAGCGGGCCCTGGCCGCCCTGACGCCGGACGCGATGGAGCGCTTTAACCGGGAAAACCCGGACAGCCCTCTGGTGTACTATCAAAGCTGGGGAGCCCGTCTGGATCAGGCGGGCTGGGACCTGATGGACCGGGCTCAGCTCTGGCTGACCAGGGCCGACGGCCCCACCGACGGTCTGGTCACCCCGGAATCCGCCGTCTGGGGCCGCTACCGGGGCACTCTCGCGGGCATCTCCCATCAGGACAGCGTGGACAGCCGGAGACGCCGCCCCGCCGTGTTTTCGGCAGAGGTCTTTTATACCGCCCTGGTTCAGGAGCTGGCGGAAATGGGCTTTTAGAACCTGTATTCACAACCGCCGCACGCTGTCCGAAGGGCTTTTTCCTGCCGTCCAGCATCCTGCGGCTATAGATGTAGGTTCTTAGGGCCCGCTCACATCCGGGCGCGCCCCTTGAGAGAAACGCGAGGCATTCGCAGAAAGAGCTGAGTCAAATGGAACTGCGCTATCAAAAAGCGGAAATCGGGGACACGGAGCTGCTGACAAGGACCCGCATCATGGTGCTGCGGGCGGTTCACAGCCTGCCCGAGGACGCCGCTCTGGACGATCTGACGGCCCAATCCTGCCGGTATTATCAGCGGGCGCTGAGGGACGGGACCCACACCGCCTACCTGGTGTACGACGGGGACCGCCTTGTGGGGGCGGGAGGCGTCAGCTACTTTGAGGTCCTGCCCACCTACCACAATCCCACCGGGCAGAAGGCCTACATCATGAATATGTATACCGACCCGGACTACCGGCGGCGGGGCATAGCCCGCCGCACCCTGGACCTGCTGGTCCGGGACGCCAGAGGCCGGGGCGTCACCGCCATCTCCCTGGACGCCACGGCCATGGGCCGCCCTCTGTACGAGGCTTACGGCTTCGTGGGGATGGAGGCGGAAATGGAGCTGCCGGAATGACCCATCCCTGTTCCGCCGGGAATCCCCCGGCAGCATACCGAGGAAAGGAGCCTGCCCATATGGCAATCTGGACCCAGTCCGCCCCGGCAAAAATCAACCTGGCCCTGGATATCCTGGGCCGCCGTCCGGACGGCTATCATGAGATGCGCATGGTGATGCAGACCGTCAGTATCTGCGACAAAATCACCCTGGAGAACACTGGGGAGGGCTTCGCCATCTCCGCCCGGGGCATGGACCTTCCGGCGGGGACCGTCACCCTGGAACAGCGGGCGGCGGAGGCCTTTTTTTTCCATACGAAACAGACCATGCCGGGGCTTCGGGTCCGGCTGGAGAAGCGAATCCCGGCCTATGCCGGTCTGGGGGGCGGCAGCGCCGATGTGGCGGCTCTGCTGCGTCTGCTGCGGGAGTACTGCGCCCCCCGGCTCTTCCCCGACCGGCTGGAGCAGATCGGTCTGTCTGTGGGCAGCGACGTGCCCTTCTGCATCCGGGGCGGCACCGCCCTGGCAGAGGGCCGGGGGGAGGTTCTGACGAACCTGCCGCCTCTCCCTCCCTGCCATTTTGTAATCTGCAAGCCGGACTTTGACCTGCCCACGCCCCAGATGTTCGCCCGGCTCCGTCTGGAACGCCTGGAGTCCCGGCCCGATACCGGCGGCATGGCCGCCGCCCTGGCGGCGGGGGACCTGGAGGCCATCGCCCGCCGGATCAGCAACGTCTTCGAGACGGTTCTGGAGGCAGAGGAGCGGCGGGAAATTGACTACATCAAGGACGTCCTGCTCCGCTGCGGCGGCCTCGGCGCCGCCATGTCCGGCTCCGGCCCCTCGGTGTTCGGCCTCTTCCGGGAGGAGGCCGGGGCCCGCTGGGCCCTGGAGGTCCTAAGCGGCCGCTTCAGCCAGTGCTTCCTGGCGCAGCCGGTTCCCAGGCTTCTGTAACCGGCGGCAGACACGGTCTTTCATTCTTCTGAATACATAGGAAAAGCACCCGCTTGATGAACGCCATCAACGCGGGTGCTTTTTCTGCCCGGGGCTCTCTGCCTGGGTTCACAGCTGCCGGAGGCCGTCCGGGCAGGGCTCTCCCGTCAAACCGGTTCTTTTTAAAACCCGTCAGGGCTTTCGGAAAAATTTTCCCTGCCTGTCCGGCGTCTTCCGGCCCCGGGGTTTAGAACCTGTATTCATAGCCGGGGGATGCTGGATGGGCGGGAATTTTTCCTGCCAGACAAGGAGATTTTCTGCCGCAATCCTGACGGATTGCAAGGGAAATCGACGCAGTATGGCAGGAAAAAGGCCGTTCAGACAGCGTTCGACGGTTGTGAATACAGGTTCTTAATCCGCGCCGCTCTCCGCCGCTTTCAGCATATTTTCAATTAAAATTCCATACCCTTTTTGGGGATCGTTTAAAAGAACATGGGTCACCGCGCCCACCAGCTTTCCGCTTTGAAGAATCGGGCTGCCGCTCATCCCCTGCACGATGCCGCCGGTGGCGGCCAGAAGCTCCGGGTCCGTAACCGAGAGAACCAGATCCCGCCCGTCGGCGGAGCCGGAGACCACTTTCAGAATCTCCACACGGTACTCCCGGACCTCATCTCCCCGGACGTTGGCCCGGATTACCGCCGGGCCGGGCAGCGCTGTTCCCACCGGTACCGCTTCCTCCTCCGGCGGCGTCTCCAGAATTCCAAAAATGCCGCTGGTGGTGTTGGCGTACAGGGTTCCCACGTCCCGGCTCAGGTCAAAATCTCCCCGGAGCTCTCCGGCGGCTCCCGCCTCGCCCCGCTTCACCGCCTTGACGGTGGAGGGCAGGATGGCGCCGTTGGAGAAGGGCATCAGCATGGCCGTGTCCGTGTCGGTGATGCCGTGGCCCAGAGCGCCGAAGGCGCCGGTGGCCGGGTCATAATAGGTCATGGTGCCGATGCCCGCCATGCTGTCCCGAATCCAGGCGCCAATACAGTAAACGCCCTGGTCGTTCTGCTCCGGTTCCACGGACAGCGTTACGCTGCCGCCGTCCCGGCGGACCTGGAGGTCCGCAGCTCCCTTGGCTCCGCCTTCCTGCAAAAGCGTCTGAAACTGCTCCGTGGAAGTGACGGCGGTGCCGCCGCATTTTACAATCACGTCGCCGGTCTGAAGGCCGCAGGCCCGGGCAGGCGTTCCGCCCTCGGAGAGCCTGACCACCAGCACGCCCCTGGAAAACAGCTTGATGCCCACCGTGTGCCCTACCGGCACCAGCATCCGGGCCGACTCAGCCCTTACCGGCATGGAGGCGCAGAGCAGACATGCCAGCAGCAGGGCCGCCCCGCCTCGCAGAACCTGTTTTGCGATTTTTGAGGGTCCATACAATCAAATCACCCCTTTCTCAGAAATCACCGGACGGATTCCATCATAAACACAGGATTTTTTGACTCCGGTCCGGATTTTAAAAACCTGTATTCATAGCCGGGAGACGCCGGGTGTGCGAGAATCTTTCCTGCCGGACAGGGATATTTTCCGCGGCCCGCGGCAATCCTGTCGGATTGCAGGGGAACCCGACGGGGCATGGCAGGAAAAAACCGCTCAGCCAGTGTTCAACGGTTATGAATACAGAAACGCGCCGGAGCCTCCTGAAATATATCCGGTGCAGAACCGGCACACTTGAAAACCGGTTTCAGACAGCGGCCAGTCCGCCGTCCGGATTTTTTCGCGTGGGGGCTGCGAAGTCTGCCGCGGGGTCCAAAAGAAGCGTCTGCCTCCTTCAACCGCGGCGGCTTCCAAACGGCTTCATGCGCGTCGGATTCTATCATCTGCGGAAAGCGAAAATTCAGCACAAGCAAAAAGCGGCAGCGCCTCCATGGAGGCGTCTGCCTTCCGGTCGCCCCGGGCCGCCAACGAGCCGCCGCCCATGGGCTTCAGACGGCGGCCCCGGAAACGGAAAAAGACCCCGAAGGCAAAAGCCTCCAGGGTCCTCCGAAGTTTTCCATGGAATCTCTTGGGATGCTCAGTCCCGCTTGTTGAAAATTTTGAAAATCACATCATAGGGGTCCTCTTCCTTGGGGATGTCATCCTCCGTCAAGGGCTTGAGCTCCGGCGCGCCGGCGGTCTTCTCCTGCTCCTCCGCCGGCGTCTCCGCCGTACCGGGAAGCTGGCCGGGCTCCTTGTCAAAGCCGGTGGCAATCACCGTCACCCGGATCTCGTCGTCCAGAGTCTCGTCAAAGGTAGCGCCGAAGATGACGTTGGCGTCGGGGTGGACGGCGGACTGAACCAGATGCGCCGCCTGGTCGATCTCCTCCAGGCCGATGTCCGGAGAGCCCGCCACATTGATCAGAATGCCCCGGGCCCCGTTGATGCTGGTCTCCAGCAGGGGGCTGGAAATGGCCATTTTAGCGGCCTCCTCCGCCTTGCCCTTGCCGGCGGCCCGGCCCACGCCCATATGGGCGAGGCCGGCGTTCTTCATAACGGCGGTGACGTCTGCGAAATCTAGGTTGATAAAGCCGGTGTCCCGAATCAGGTCCGAGATGGACTGCACCGCCTGGCGCAGCACGTCGTCGGCAATTTCAAAGGCGTTGGCAAAAGTGATTTTCTGGTCTGTGGCGTGCTTGAGCCGCTCGTTGGGAATGATGACCAGGGAATCCACCTTGGTCCTGAGCTCCTCAATGCCGCCCTCGGCCTGCTGCATCCGGCGGCGTCCCTCAAAGCCGAAGGGCTTCGTCACCACGCCCACCGTCAGAATCTCCTTCTCCCGGGCCAGCTCCGCCACAATGGGAGCCGCCCCGGTGCCGGTGCCGCCGCCCATGCCGGCGGTGATAAATACCATATCCGTGTTTTCAAGGGCCTTGTCAATCTGGTTCCGGCTCTCCTCAGCGGACTTGCGGCCCACCTCCGGGTCCGACCCCGCCCCCTGGCCATGGGTCAGCTTTTCGCCAATCTGAATTTTATAAGTAGCGCTGGACACATTCAGCGCCTGCTTATCCGTATTCACTGCCACAAAGTCCACGCCCTTGGTGCCGGAACGGACCATGCGGTTTACTACATTGTTCCCAGCCCCGCCTACTCCGATGACCTTAATATTGACCACGGTATCGGGGCCGGTTTCCAAACCAAATGCCATAGTGCTGCCTCCTGCTGTCATTTGTATGAACGGGGAGCATTCGTCTTTAATTTCCTGTTTTTTCCTGCTTCTCGCCCGATGCACGCAACATAATATCTCTTCCCATTGTAAGCCACTTTTTCGTTCCGGTCAAGTGTTGTATTGACTTTTCGACGGAAATTCTCAAAAAAACAAGTGCACGTCCTGGGGTTTTCCGCTCTCAGCGGACATTCTGATAAAACAGCACCCGTTCGCTGTCCAGCTGCATGTCGATGGTTCCGGTCATGTTGCTCTGGATTTTCTCGCTGGCCAGAACGGCGGTCAGCTTCTGGAGCTCCAGGCCGTAGTCCGCGCCGTAAGCCATCCGCACGGTGAAGCGCTCCGCGTAATCCATGTTCAGGCAGGACAGGTCATCCAGACGGATGCCGTCCACCTCCTCCGTAAGGCCCGCTTCCTCCAGAGCCCCCAGCAGATTCACCAGGCTGGACTGCTGGGCGGCGTACTCCGTGGCCAGGGCAATGGACTCCCCCACCGCCGGGGCCAGCAGCTGGCAGCCGGTAATGGAGGCGTAGCCGCCGGCGGCGCTCTCCTCCGCCTGCTCCAGAATTTTGCCCTGGGGGCTGATGAGCCAGGCGAAGCCGTCCTGAACCAGGGCCATAGGGGGGCCGCACTCCCGCACCTCAATGCGCAGCGTGTCCGGCAGCTTCCGGTTGATGCGGATGCTCTCCACATAGGGCAGCGCCTGCGTGATGCGGGCGGCGACCTCGTGCTTGTTCAGAAGATACAGATTGTCGCCGCTCTCTACGCCGCTGGCCTCTCGAATCTGGTCCTCGGTGTAGCGCCGCTGGCCGCTGACGGTGATGGTCTCCACCCGGAAAAACAGGGTCAGCGCCAGGACTATGGCGGTGCAGATCACCGCGACGGACAGCAGCTTATAAAGGAAGCCCAGGCTTCCCCGTCTCCGCCTCCGTTTGGAATGTTTCCGTCTCGCCATGCCCGCAGCTCCAGTCTTCCCGTTTCTTTCCCCGCCTTTTGTTGGGGGGCGTCCTTCCGGCGGCGATGTCCGCCGTTTTTTAGAACCTGTATTCACAACCGCTGAACGCTGTCTGAACGGTCTTTTTCCCGCCATACCGCGTCGATTTCCCTTGCAATCCATCAGGATTGCGGCGGGCGCAAAAGAACTCCTTGTCTGACAGGAAAAATCTCCGCCCATCCAGCATTCCCCGGCTATAAATGCAGGTTCTCAGTTCCTCAGACCCGAACCGCGTCCCCGCCAAGGGCCCGCAAATCCCGGGCAATATCCTCATAGCCCCGGTCAATGTGGCAGATTTCGGAGATCCGGGTCTCTCCCTCCGCCGCCAGGGCCGCCACGCACAGCGCCGCCCCGCCCCGGAGATCCGTACAGCGCACCGGCGCGCCGTGGAGGGCGTCCACCCCCGTCACCACCGCCGCCCGGCCGGAAACCCGGATATGGGCCCCCATGCGGGTGAGCTCATCCACATGGCGGTAGCGGTTTTCAAAGATGTTTTCCTCAAACAGCGTGGCCCCCCGGCTCCGCAGCAGCGCCGCCATTAAAATCGCCTGGGCATCGGTGGGAAAGCCGGGATAGGGGGCCGTCCGCACAGGCCGCACCGCCTGGAGCCATTCCCCTGCGGAACAGGAGATGCCGGCGGCATCGGCGGAGACGGCGCAGCCCGCCTCCCGCAGAATCGCGGTAACGGTGGAGAGGTGCTCCTCCCTGGCGTTCCGCAGGAAGATTTCCCCGCCGGCGGCAGCGGCGGCACAGAGGTAGGTGGCCGCCGCGATGCGGTCCGGCATCACCGTATAAGTACATCCGTGGAGCTTTTGCCCGCCCTCAACGGCCACCGTCGAGGTCCCGGCCCCCGAGACCCTCGCGCCGCAGGAGACCAGGAAATTCTGAAGGTCCACAATCTCCGGCTCCCGGGCGGCGTTGGCAATGGTGGTGACGCCGGAGGCGCCGCAGGCCGCCAGCATCAGGTTCTCCGTGGCTCCTACGGACGGCAGGCTCAGCACGATTTCCCGTCCCCTCAGCCGGGAAGCCCGGCAATAGAGGGTGCCGCCGGCATCGTCAATCTCCGCTCCCAGGTCCCGCAGGCCCGAGAGGTGCAGGTCAATGGGCCGGGGTCCCAGCTCACAGCCGCCGGGGTAACTCAGCTCCGCCTGTCCCTGCCGGGCCAGAATGGCCCCCAGGAAGATGGCGGACGAGCGCATCTCCCGCATCAGCCTGTCGGAAATCTCGCATCCCTTCAGCCCTGCGGTGTCCACCGACAGGCAGCCGCCTTCCCAATGGGCCTCGCAGCCCAGGGACTCCAGAATCCGGACGGAAGCGTCCACGTCCCGGAGGCGGGGACAGCCCCGCAGCTCCACCGTGTCCCCCGTCAGCAGCGTCGCCGCCAGAATGGGCAGAACGCTGTTCTTTGCCCCCTGGACGGTCACCTCGCCCCGCAGCCTGCCGCCGCCTCTGATGAATAGCTGGCTCATACCGTTTCCCTCCGCTCAACAGAATGGTTCACAATCCATCCTATGGGCAGGGAAACGCCGTGGTTACTTCTCAATCTCCAGAACAGTCTGATAAATCCGTTCCGCCGCGTCCCGGATACCCAGGGCGGACATGGCCCGCTCCATGGCCTCCCGGCGCCTTTCGTCGTGGAGGATGCCGCAGGCGGCCTGGAACAGCGCCGCCCCGGAGCAAGCCGGCTCCGTCAGCACCACCGCGCCCCCGGTCTCCTCCAGGGCCCGGGCGTTCTTTTCCTGGTGATTGTTGGTGACGTAGGGGGAGGGAACCATCAGCGCCGGGACCCCCAGGGCCGTCAGCTCGCTGATGGTGGAGGCTCCCGCCCGGCAGATGACCAGATCCGCCGCCCGCATCACCGGGGCCATATCATAGATATATTCCCGCAGCTGGAGGGCCGGGCAGGCCTCCAGGTCCACGCCCTTCTCCTCCAGCCGGGCCCGCATCCGGGCACAGCCCTGCTTCCCCGCGCCGTGGATGTGGCGGAAGGGCTGCTTCGCCGCCTCCAGGGCCATGAACTCCGCCATCTGGCCGTTCATGCCCGCGGCCCCCAGGGAGCCCCAGAAGGAGACAATCAGAGGCCGGCCGTCGTCCAGGCCCAGACTCTTCTTGGCCTCCTCCTTGGTTTGGGCGAAGAAATCCGCCCGCACCGGCGTGCCGGTGACCACAACCTTTTCCGGATGCCGGTAGTGCTTCCGGCAGGACTCGAAGCCCACCATAATCCGGTCCGCATAGGGCTCCAGCATCTCCGTAGTCAGCCCCGGCACGGCGTTGGACTCGTGGACCGCCGTTGGAATACCCGCTCTGGCGGCGGCCTTCACAATGGGATAGCTGGCATAGCCGCCGGTGCCGATGACCGCGTCGGGCCGGAACTCCCGCAGGATGCGCCGGGCCTCACCGGGGGCCCGGGTGAGGTTATAGACAGAGATGAAATTATGCCGGAGCTCCCGGGGCCTGAAGGAACGGTGAAAGCTGGAGATGTGCACCGTCCGGAACTCATAGCCCGCCTTGGGCACCAGGTCCTTTTCCAGCCCCCGTTCCGCCCCTACGAAGAGGAATTCCGTCCCGGGGTCCCGCTCCGCCATGAGCTGGGCCAGGGCAATGGCCGGGTTGATGTGGCCCGCCGTGCCGCCGCAGGTGAAAATCACCCGCCGCAATGGCTTTGGCATACAAGCGCCTCCCATTCAATCATGTTTGCGGCAGCGCGCCGCCGCCTCTCCCCGGGATACAGCCGCCGCAGGCTTCGGCAAAAACCCGCCGCGGGGAACAGTCTTCTTCCTATCCCGCCCGGGTGGGCTTCATCTGCCGGGAGACCGACAGCACAATGCCCATCTCCGCCAGCTGTATCATCAGGGCCGTTCCGCCGTAGCTGAAGAAGGGGAGGGAGATGCCGGTGGTGGGCAGCAGGCCCGTCACCACGCCGATGTTCAAAAAGGTCTGCATCGCCACCAGAGTGGTGACGCCCACCGCCAGAAGACTGCCGAAGCGGTTCCGGGCGTGGAGGGCAATCCAGTAGCCCCGGAGAATCAGCGCCGCAAAGAGCAGCATAATCACCGTGGCCCCCACCAGGCCCAGCTCCTCACAGATGATGGCAAAGATAAAGTCGTTGTGCTCCTCGGGCAGGTACAGGAATTTCTGGCGGCTCTTTCCCAGGCCCACGCCCAGCAGGCCCCCGGAGCCGATGGTAATCAGGCTCTGAGAGAGCTGATACCCCTTGTTCTGCATATCCGCCCAGGGATTGAGCCAGTATTGGATGCGGGAAGCGTTGTAGCCAATTACAAACAGCGCGAAGTACAGCAGGCCGGCGGCAGCGCCGATGGCGGCCACCACCCAGCCCCAGTTTATGCCGCCCACCAGCATCAGCGCCGCGCCGGCGCCCAGAATCAGAACCGCGCCGGACAGGTGGGGCTCCAGAGCCACCAGACCCGCCGTGACGCCCAGAATCATCACATAGGGGGCGATGCCGTAGCGGAAGGACTGCATCTTATCCATCTTCTTTGAAATACTGTCGGAAAAGTAGAGCACCACCGCCAGCTTCGCCACCTCAGAGGGCTGGAACTGGGCGGGCGTTCCCTTGATGCCCAGCCAGCGGGTGGCGTTGTTCACCGTGATGGCGAAGGGGTTGTGGGGAATCAGCACGAATACCAGAAGGACGATGGAAAAATACATCAGAAATTTCGCCACGCCCTCAAAGCGCTGGTAGTTGATTTTTCCGATGAAGAACATCGCCGCCGTTCCGCCGGTGGCAAAGATGCCCTGACGGATGAAGTAGTAAAGGGGGTCCTGGGTCCGGGCCTCATAATAGGCTGAGGGAAAACTGGCGGACAGCAGCATCACCAGGCCGATGGCCGTCAGCAGCATCACCAGCAGACAGAAGGGCAGGTCAATGGGGCCCTTGGCCAGCTCCCGGCTCTCCGCCTCCCGTTCCTTCCGGCGGCGGATCAGCTCCTCCTTCCGGCGGCGGGCCTCCTCCCGGCGCTGGATTTCCTCACGGCTGAGGATCCGGCGCTTCCGCGCGTAGCCCGGAGGCGCGTATTGCTGGGGGCGGCGGCGTTCATAGTCCGGCCTCCGCTGTCCGCCGTACTGGGGACTCCGCCGGGCAGGCTCCGGCGTTCTCTGAGGCGCGGGCCGCCGGCGCGCCGCGCTGCTCTGTGCGCCCATGGGCATCTCCCTCCTTTCCGTTTAAACCGGGGACCGTCAATAGCGGCCCTGAATTCCAAGCCAGGCCAGCACGCAGAAGACCAGCGTCACAGCGGAAAACACCGTCACCAGCTTCGCTTCGCTCCACCCGGAAAGCTCCAAATGGTGGTGCAGGGGGGCCATTTTGAAAAAGCGCTTGCCGTGGGTCAGCTTGAAATAGCCCACCTGGATGATATCCGACAGGGTTTCCGCAATGTAGACGACGCCTACAGGAATCAGAATCAGGGGCATATCCATGGCAAAGGCCAGGGCCGCCACCGCGCCCCCCAGGAAGAGGCTGCCGGTGTCCCCCATGAAAACCTGGGCGGGGTGGTGATTGTACAGGAAAAAGGCGGCCAGTCCCCCTGCCAGGGCCGCCGGAAACAGCGCCAGAGGCGTCAGCTTCCACAGGGCGGCAGCGCAGGTGAAGAACGCCATAACCACAAAGGTGACCCCCGTGGCCTGGCCGTCGATGCCGTCCGTGAGGTTTACGGCGTTGACGCACCCCACAATCACAAAGGCCGCGAACATCAGGTACACAATCCAGTTAATCTCAAAGCTCACATTGAGAAACGGCACATAGAGCCGATTGGTCAGCAGGGTTTCATAGCGCATCAGCGACAAAAAAACCACAGCCGCCGCCAATTGCAGCAGAAATTTCTGCCGGGCGGTAAGCCCCTCGTTCTGGTGCTGGCGGACCTTGCGGTAGTCGTCCACAAAGCCGATCAGCCCGAAGCTCAGGGCGAACAGATAGACGTACAGATGGGCAAACTGCCCCTCCAGCATCTGTTCCCACCCCAGAAGGAAAATGGTGACGCCTGTTCCGATGATGAACATCACCCCTCCCATGGTGGGGGTGCCGGCCTTGCCGGCGTGCCAGGAGGGTCCGTCCTTCCGAATCTCCTGGCCGGCCTTGAGCTTCCTCAGCTCGGCGATGACAAACCGCCCAATCACCAGCGTCAGGGCAAAGCTGATGCCCGCCGCCAGCAGCAATGATGTATATTCCATGCCTCTCCCTCTCTCCGCCCTTTTCTCAGGTCGTCTTTTTCAGGTGCTCCGCCACAATCTCCCGCTCGTCCATATGGCGTTTTTCATGGCCCACCTCCTGGTAGGTCTCGTGGCCCTTGCCGCAGAGGACGACCACGTCCCCCGGTCCGGCGTGGTCCATGGCCCACCGGATGGCCTCCACCCGGTCCTCCACCACCGTATAGGGCGTTTGGGTCCCCTCCAGCCCCGGCAGAATCTCCGCGATGATGTCCGACGGGCGTTCCGTCCGGGGGTTATCGGTGGTGACGATGACGAAATCCGCATTTTCAGCGGCGGCCCGGCCCATTCTGGGCCGCTTCGTTTTATCCCGGTCCCCGCCGCAGCCAAACAGGGCCACCGTTCGTCCCGCGGCAAAGTCCCGCACCGACCGCAGCACATTTTCCAGACTGTCGGGACTGTGGGCATAATCGATCAAAACCGTGAAGTCCTTTCCGGGTGTGGGGACCACCTCCACCCGTCCCTTTACATGGGGAACCGCCCGCAGCACGGCGGCGCTCTCCTCCAGGGAAATCCCCAGGGCCAGGGCCGCCCCCAGCACATCCAGGGTATTGTACACCATGAAGCGGCCGGGGATGTTCACACGAACCGGCGTCCGCGTTCCCTGATACACCGCCGTAAAGGCCACGTGGTCCGCCCCCAGCTCCACATCCTCCGCCCGGAGCTCCGCCGTCCCGCTCTCTCCATAGGTCAGCAGCCGACAGGCGGCGTTCTTTGTCAGGCGGGGAGTCCAGGGATCGTCCGCGTTCACCGCGCCGGTGCGGCAGCGCTGAAACAGCAGAGCCTTGGCGTCGCAATAGGCCTCCATGGTCTGATGGAAGTCCAGATGGTCCTGGGTCAGGTTGGTGAAAACCCCCACGTCGTAGTCCACGCCATAGACCCGGTCCAGGGCCAGGGCATGGGAGGAGACCTCCATCACCACATGGGTGCAGCCCCCGTCCCGCATCCGGGCGAAGAGTCCCTGAAGCTCAAAGGACTCCGGCGTGGTCCGCTCCGTGGGCAGCGCCTCTGAGCCAATCATATTCTGATTGGTGCCGATCAATCCCACCTTTTTGCCCCGGGCCTCCAGAATGGCCTTCAGCAGATACGTGGTGGTGGTCTTTCCGTTGGTGCCGGTGACGCCAATCATGGTCATGGACTCCGCCGGGTGGCCGAAGAAATTCGCTCCAATGACTGCCAGGCAGCGGCGGCTGTCCGGCACCCGCACATGGGGAATAGCCGTGTCCTCCAGGCGCTCCTGACAGAGCACCGCCGCCGCACCCGCCTCCATAGCCTGCGGGATGAATCGGTGGCCGTCCGCAGCGAAGCCGGTCATGGCCACAAAAAGGTCCCCAGGCCGCACCGTTCGGGAGTCCCAGCTGACGCCAGTAATTTCCAGCTCCAGAACATCCGCCTCACAGGCAGAAAATTCCCAGCCCTTCAGCAATTCTTTGAGCTTCATATCGAAAACCTCCCATCTGTTTGTCACGGCTATTATAAACGGAGTGATTCGCAAAGTATACGGCCAATCCTGTCAAATAAACTGCAAAAGGTGCTTTAGCGGCGAAATGTGCTTTGGCGGCAAAATGTGCTTTGGCGCTTAATCCCGAACCGAGCTGTCGCCAAACCGGACGGTGACCACGCTGCCGGGAGCCAGCTCCGTTCCCTCCGCCTTGTCCTGGGTAATGGCGTGGACGTTGCCGGAACCGGTGCTGGTGGTGCCCGTCACCCGCATAATCAGACCCGCGTTGGTCAGGGCTGTGTTGGCCTCGGAGGCGGTCTTGCCCACCACATTGGGCACCGTGCTCATGCCGTCTGCCTTCTCCGCGCCCAGGTAGAGGACGATGGAGGCGTTATTGGGCACGATGGCCCCGCCGGCGGGAGTCTGGTCGGTGACGGTATCCCCGCTGCCCACCGTGCGGCAGGAGAAGCCCGCGCCCTCCAGGCGGGCCCTGGCGCTCTCCAGGGTCTCGCCCACCACATAGGGCACGGCGGCGTCGGCCCCCGCCAGCTCCTCGGCGGTATAGTTGGGGCTGATGCCCAGGTCCGGCAGAATCTCGCTCATAATCTGGCTGGCGGTGGGAGCCACCATGTTGCCGCCGGAGGGGAAGGTCCCCGTGGTACGGCTGGGGGTATCCATGGTCAGCAGCATGATGTACTGGGGATCGTCCGCCGGGGCAAAGCACATGAAGGACACCACGATGTCGCCCTTGGGATTCGAGGCCGTTTTGGTTCCGGTCTTGTCGGCGGTACCGGTTTTGCCGCCGATGCGGTAGCCCGCCACCTGGCCGTTTTTCCCGGTGCCGGAGGCCACCACATACTCCAGGCACTCCCGCACCTTGGCGGAGGTCTCCTCGCTGATGACCTGGCGGATGGGGGTGGACTCGTGCTGCTCCACAATATTCCCCTCTTTGTCCAGCACCTGTTCCACCACGTAGGGCTCGTAGAGATAGCCGCCGTTGATACAGGCCGCCTGGGCCCGAATCAGCTCCAGAGGCGTGACGTTGAAGGTCTGGCCGAAGGAGTAGGAGGCCAGGGAAACCACGTTGGAGTTGAATTCCTTCTCCTTGGCGAAAATGCCCTGGACCTCACCGATCATGTCCACATTGGTCTTCTCCATCAGGCCGAAGGACTTCAGGTATTTGTAATAGGTCTGGGTGCCGATCTTCAGGCCGATGTTGATGAAGGCCGGGTTGCAGGAGTTGCCCACGGCCTCCTTCAGAATCTGGTGTCCGTGGCCGGGCGCGCCCCGGGAGCAGTTGAAGGGCTTATCCCAGCCCTGGACCATGACGGAACCGTTGCAGTTGAAGGTGGAGCTCATGTCGATGACCCCCTCCTCCAGCGCCGCCGCCAGGGTGATGGGCTTGAAGGTGGAGCCGGGCTCATAGGTGGAGTCGATGCATTTGTTCCGCCACTGGGTTTTGACCGCGTTGGACCTGGTATCTTCCACCGCCTTGTCATAGTCCTCCTCGCTGGCAAAGTCCGTCCGCTTTTCCTCCAGCTCCAGAAGGGTCTTCTCCAGCTTGGCCTTCAGCTTCTCATCATACAGGGTGCCGCCCCTGTTGGAATCGTAATTCGGGTAGGAGGCCATCCCCAGAATGGCCCCGGAATTCACGTCCATGACGATGCCGGTGCCTCCGTTGGCCGCGTCATATTTGCTGAGCATGCTTTCAATGCCCTTCTCCAGGGCAATCTGTACGTTGATGTCCAGGGTCAGCAGCAGGTCGTTCCCATTCTCCGCGTCGAAGTACTGGGAGTACTGAAAGGGCAGGGGCTGATTGATCCGGTTGACCTTGGCGGAGACCGTCATGCCCGCCGCGCCGGAGAGGTCCCCGTTGTATTTGGCTTCCAGGCCCACGCTGCCGTTGTTTTCCGAGTTGACAAAGCCGATGACATTGGCCGCCATGGTGTCGTAGGGGTAATAGCGCTTGGAGTCCGGGGTGAGGGACACGCCGGTAATGGCCCGCTGGTCCTCCTTGGGGACCTCGTTTCCGTTCTCGTCGATTTCCCCGTTGAGAAAGCGCCGGACCTCGTCGGCCATGTCCTTTTCCAGCTTGCTCCGGAGGGTCTCGTACTGAGAATAGGTCCTCGTCATGCGCTCCTCTATTTTTTCCTGGTCAATGTTCAGAATGCGGCTGAGTCCCTGGGCCACATACGCCTCGTCCAGCAGCCTGGGCGGGGTGTAGCTCCGGCCCCTCTCGGCGGCCCGCCGGGCGTTTTCCTCCTGGGCCGTCTTCTGGCTGCTCACAAACTGGTTCAGCAGCAGGGGATTCAAAATCACCGTCTCCGCCGTGGCGGAGATGGCCAGGACGTTATGATTCTGGTCGTAGATGGTGCCCCGGGCGGCTGTCACCGTGGTTTTCAGCGTTTGCTGGCTCACTGCGCGGTCCTGCATTTCCTCGTGGCGGTTGATCTGCAGATCCCAGAGCCGCCAGAACAGCAGTGAGAAGGTGACGATGCCCAGCACGCCCATCAGCAGCAGGGTCCGTCCCCGGATGACCTGATTGGCCCGCCGGGCGGCGTCGCTCTTTCTGCGGGACTGGCTGGATTCAGTTTGCCGTAAGGGCTGCTTCGCCATGAATCATTCCTCCTAAACTGGTCACGCCTGACGGCGCCGGAGCGGTTCGCGCCGGGGCAAACCGCGAGGGACCGGCGCGCCGCTTTGAGACGGAAACGGGGGAGCAAGAAGTCCCTTCTCACTCCCCACCGCAGCGTTCCCCCCTCGCCCTGGCGGAGAGAGACCGCGTCAGTCCATTGTAGTGCGGCAGTCAGTCAAAATATTCCACTACCGCGTAAACGCCGCCATGGAGAGACGAGAGCAGTCGGCTGAAAAAGCCGGGCTCTTCCTTCTGGTAAACCACCGCACTGTCTCCCCCGGAGAGGTCCAGAGGACAGATCTGGCTGGCGCTGGGCTTCCTCATGCCGGCGGCGGCCGCCGCCTCCTTCACGGAAGCCATATCAAACATCTGCTCATACTGAGCTGTCAGAACCACATTCTCCGTCTCCAGCGCGGCCAGCTCCTTCCGGAGCGCCGCCGTATCGGCGGCCAGCAGAGTCAGCTGCACATAGTGCAGCAGAACCAGCACCGCCAGAGCGGCAACCACCGCCACCCCCAGCACCGCCATGGCAGACACATACTGCCGTTCCCGCACCTGGACGCGAGGCGCGGCGTGGACCTTGGGCGCCGCCTTGGCCTGGTTTTTCTTTCTGGGGAGCTCGCCGGCATGGCGCAGCTCCCGTTCCCGAACCGCCCAGTCCAAGTCATAGGCTAGACTTCCCCCGACGGCCTGTTCCCCGCGATACCGCGGGTTTCGCCCAGCTGAGGTCATAGAGGCCACTCCCTTCCTGTTTCATCCATACCTTCCAAACAACTCAACAATCCATAAATAAAAACGGCTCCGCCGTGTGCCTGTCCGTCCGCCTGAAAATGCCTGTTCTCAGAGATCGAAGGGATCCAGCTTCTCCGCCGCCCGAAGCCGCGCGCTGCGGGCCCTGGGGTTCTCCGCCACCTCCGCGGGACCGGGCGTTCTGGGCTTCAGCAGCCGCAGAACCGGTTTTTTGCCGCACACGCACACGGGAAAGCCCGGCGGGCAGGTGCAGCCCTGAGACAGCTCCCGCAGGGTCCGCTTCACGATGCGGTCCTCCAGGGAGTGAAAGGTGATGACGGCCAGCCGTCCGCCGGGAGCCAGTCCCGCCGCCGCCGCCCGCAGCATGGGCGGCAGCGCGTCCAGCTCGCCGTTGACCGCGATGCGGATGGCCTGAAAGCTGCGCTTCGCCGGGTGCTGCTTCTCCCGCAGAGCCGCGGGAGGCATGGCGGACCTGATGATATCCACCAGCTCCAGGGTGGTCTCAATGGGGCGGGTCTCCCTTCTCCGGAGAATGGCCCTGGCAATGGCCGGGGCATAGCGCTCCTCGCCGTATTCATAGAGGATGCGCCGCAGCTCCTCCCCGCTCCACTCATTGACCACTGTCCGGGCCGTCAGCGCCTCATCGGTGTCCATCCGCATATCCAGCGGCGCGTCCTGCATGTAGGAAAATCCCCGGGATGCGTCGTCCAGCTGCGGCGAGGACACCCCCAGGTCAAAGAGCATTCCGTCGGCTTCGCCGGCCTCCGTCTGCCGCAGGACCTCCCCCAGCTCCGAAAAGTTGCTGTGGACCAGGGTCACCCGGTCCATCCAGGGCGCCAGCCGCTCTCTGGCGGCGGCGATGGCGGTCGGGTCCCGGTCTATGCAGATCAGCCGGCCGCCGTCAAGGCGGCGGACGATCTCCCGGGAATGCCCCGCCCGGCCCAGGGTGCCGTCGACATAGGTTCCTCCGGCGCGGATGTTCAGCGCCTCTATGCACTCGTCCAGCAGGACGGACTTGTGTGTGTATTCCATCTTACCCCTTGTTCCTTCTGGCGCGGGCCAGGGCGTCCATGGCTGCGGCCATATCCCCCTCTTCCAGCATCTTCCGTTCCCGCTCGGTCCAGACGGACTCGTCCCAAATCTCCGCAAACGTATTCAGGCCCACTATGGTGCAGGTTTTTTTCAGCCCCGCGTAGGTCCGAAGATTGGAGGGAATCAGCACCCGCCCCTGTCCGTCCGGCTCGCACTGGACGGCGTTGGCATACAGCAGCGTCAGAGCCCTGGCCTCGGTATAGGGCAGCTCGTCCATCTCGTCGGACATCTGCTCCCACTTGGCCTGAGGGTAGATGGTCAGGCAGTGCTCCGCGCCGATGGTGATATAAAAAGTATCGCCCAGGGCCTCCCGCATGGCGGAGGGAATCACGAGCCGGCCCTTGGCGTCAATGCTGTTATTGGATTTCCCCAGCAGTCTAGCCATGGAGCCGCCCCCTTTCCCCTCTTTTTGGGACAGGATGGGGTTTGGTCCCACTTATGTGCCTCAATCACCCACTTTTCCCCACCTATGCTTTTGAGTATACGAAAATATCGCGGGAAAAGCAAGGATTTTTTTTCGACAGAAAACAGGGGAAAAGCTGGGTTTTTCGCCAATTATCGCTCGATATCTGCAAAATAAAACATCTGTTCTACTGTTTTTCTTTACCCCCTCTGCGCACAAAAAACCCCTGTTGACACAATATTTTGTGCCAACAAGGGGTTTTTTAGGGCTTTATGGCCTATATCTATAGAGCCTTCCATATATTTCAATTCCGGCTTCGGCGTTTTTTACAAAATTTCAAATCAGCGTTTCCCGTCCTCCGTGGGATTTTTCTGCTCCAGCTTCTCCCGCTGCTCCTGCATTTTCGTGCTGGAGGCCGTGCGGAAGCGCATCCGGGACTGCTTCACCTCGTCCAAAGCGGCCTGCACAGCCTCCTCCGTCCGGGCCAGGGCGTCCTCAGCGTACTCGTTGGCCACCTGGTAGAGCTGGCGGGACCGCTCCTCCGCCCGGCTGACAATCTGACGGGCCCGCTCCCTGGCGGCGTACATGACTTCACTCTCGGAGACCTTGGTTCTGGCCTCCAGCTCCGCCTGACGCATCATGCGCTCCACATCCCGTTTGGCGTCCTCCACAAATTTCTCACGGGCAGCCAGCAGGTCCTGTGCCCGCTTGATCTCCATGGGCAGCTGGGCCCGGAGCTCGTCCAGCAGGTCCAGCATCTCTTCGGCATCCACAATCCGCATGCCGGGCTTCAGCGTTGGGGCCCGGGCCTCTTCAATTCGGGCATACAGCAGATCAATCAGGCGGTTGACGTCATTGGCCATGGTGTTCCTCCTCCCTTTTCCTCAGCTCCTCCACCAGAGGGATGATGGCCGGGGGCAGATATTTCTCCAGAGGCTGACGGTAGCGGATCATCTCCCGGGCCATGGAAGAGCTGAAATGCTGGTACTCCGGGCTGGCGGGCAGCAGGAGGCTTTCCAGTCCCGGGCGCAGTCCCCGGTTGATCTGGGCCATCTGATACTCCCCGTCGAAATCCGAGACCCCCCGGACGCCCCGGACAATGGCCTGCGCCCCGTGGGCGGCGGCAAAATCCGCCAGCAGGCCGGGCCAAAGCTCGGCTTTCACATTGGGAAGGGGCTCCACGGCCAGGCGCACCATCTGGAGCTTTCGTTCCGGGGAAAACATCTGATTCCGCTTTTCCGCGTTGGGGCTGACGCAGACCCAGATCTCGTCAAAGCAGGCGGCGGCCCGCCGGATGATGTCCAGATGGCCCAGGGTAATGGGGTCAAAGCTGCCGGAGCAGATGGCTGTCTTCATGGGTCATTCCTCGTTTTGTTCATTTCGTCCCGCCGGAACAGGGTCACGGCGATTTTGCCGTACCGGTAGGTCCGCAGAAGGCGGTACGGCGGCGGCAGAACCGGCAGCGTCTTTTCCGCCGGATGTTCCGCTACGATTATACCATAAGGCCGAAGAATGTCAAACCCCGGCGCGGCGATCCGCTCCAGGAGCTCCTCCAGCCAGTCCGACTCATAGGGCGGGTCCAGAAAAATCAGGTCGAAGCGCTCCCCGGTCCGGGTGATGAAATCCCGGGCGTCTCCGCAGACGACCCGCGCCCGGTCCTGGAGCTCCGTCAGCGCCAGGTTCTCCCGCACCAGCCCCGCGGCGTCCTTCCGCCGGTCCACGAAGACGGCGGAGGCCGCGCCCCGGCTGAGGCATTCGATGCCCAGCTGTCCGGTTCCGGCAAAGAGGTCCAGGACGTCTCTTCCCTCGATATCGAATTGCAGGGCGCTGAACAGCCCCTCCTTCACCCGGTCGGTGGTGGGACGGGTCTCCTGACCCTCCAGCTCCTTCAGACGGCGGCCCCTGGCGGAGCCCGTAATGACACGCATGGCGTCCCTCCCTCTCCGTCCGGCGGCGGCAAAGCCCGCAGACCGGCGGCATACTTGTTTATTCTACGGCATATCCTCCCGCATTTCAATAGTTTTTTCCTGCAAAAACGGAAGAAATTACAAAAGTCCCTTTGGAGGCCGTCACAGTCCGCCGGCGGGCTCCGGCAGAGGCGGCGGCAGACGCCTCCGCGCCGCCGCCGCCGAACTCAGAACGTATGGGTCCGCAGGTAATCCAGCCAGATGCGGCAGCCTGCAGGATTCAGGTGCACCCCGTCAAAATTCAGGTTGGCAGGGAGGCAGCCGTCCTCGCCGGTAACGGCCTCCGCCACGTTGACAAAGGCGCAGCCCTTTTCCTCCGCCAGGGCGGCGATAACCTGGTTATACGCCTCGATGCGCCGGTTGTTCACATAGGTCCCTTTCGCCTCCTGCCGGGAGCTGACAGGCAGAATGGACTGGAGGGCGATCTCCGCCTCCGGGTGGTCCTCCCGAATGCGGTCAATCACCAGGGCATACTGGTCATGGAAATTCTCGATTTTCGACCAGCCCAGTTCATTGACCCCCAACATCAGGTAAACCCGGCGGCAGTCCAGCTCCGCCAGGGCGTCCAGCAGAGAAACCTTCTCTGTCCCCCGGTCCCAGACGGGCTTTGAGAACACGGATTCCACCGTGGCCCCCACGGCATAGAGATACTGCCCGGTTTTCAAACCGCTGTACAGGTAAAAGCCCTCGGTCCTGGAGTCCCCCAGGAACACCGCGCCGTCGAAATATGTATCCGCCGCCGGCTCCGACTCCGGCACCGGTCCCGCGGGAACCGTCCTCTCCGGCTCCTCCGTTTCCCCTTCTTCCTCCGTCAGGGGCCCCTCCGACAGGGGGGCCGCCGGCCCGGTTACCTCCGCCGGTTTCTCCGTCCTTAAAAGCGCCGCCGGTTCCTCCAAAGGAGAAACAGGCGAACTCACCGCCGACCCTCTGGAACCCTCGGTGCTCACAAGGACCAGCATGGCCGCCATGACCACCGCCAGGGCCCCCGGTCTCCTTCCCGCTTTCTTCTCCCGCTTTCCCGCCATCTATGCTCCGCCTCTCCGCCGTCTCCGGCCTCACGCAAACCTCTCCGCAGCAGATTCCGCTTGCTCCCCGCGCTGCCGCCGGGGCAAACAGACTCCCGTCTTTATTATAGACGAAGACTGTCAAAAAAAGTCGAAACAATTTGTTAAAAATTTGGCGTCAAATTGTATCAATTTCCCGGCAGTTTCCCCAAAACCTGAAAACGGACCTCGGAGACCGGCGGCTCTGGCCGCGCCGGACAGGTCTGCCGAAAAAAACCGGACAGGACGGAAAGCGGGCAGCCCGTTCGGACTGCCCGCTTTCCTATAGATAAGAGAAAGGAGAGGGAAAATGGTGTGGGTCAAACAAGCGGTTTCGCTTGATGAGGCTATCATAGCGGCAGGCCACAGAAATGTCAACCGCTTTCCCGGAACATTCACAATTAGTTTACAAGCGGCCGGAAACAGGCCTGTTCATTCATAAAATATTCAAACTATGTTCAAACTTTCAGGGCCGTCCCGCCCTTGACAGGACCTGGGGAATGTGTTAATATTTAGCGCACTAACCTTTAGCGGGCTAACCAAGTCGGGTCCCCCGGACGCCGGGCAGACGCGCAGAAGGATACGGGCCCGCGAAAAGCACAAAAAGCGCAGAAAAGCGCGAAAAAACGGAAAAGAGGCTTTTCCATGGATTCGAAAAACAACGGCCTGGGCCCCCTGCTGGGCCATGTCGCCCAGCTCTCCAAGGCCTGCATGGACAACCGGGTGTCCCGCTGGGGCGTGACCCCCGTTCAGGCCCACGTGCTGCTCTATCTGCACTGCCGGGGCGGGCAGGCCTCTCAGCGGGAGCTGACGGGTCTGCGGCGGGTGAAGCCCTCCACCATGAACGGCGTGCTGGACCGGCTGGAGGAAAAGGGCTTTGTGCGCCGGTCCGTCAGCGGCAGCGACGCCCGCAGCCGCCTGATTACGCTGACGGAAAAGGGCGCGGAGCAGCAGGCGCTGTTCCGGAAGAGCTTTCTGGAGGTGGAACAGGTGATGCTCCGGGGATTTACCGATGAGGAGCAGGCCCTTCTGCCCGGTCTGCTGGAGCGCGTCATTCAAAATCTTGAGGAGGATCAGACACTATGCTGAAAAAGTTGTGGCCCCATGCCCGGCCCTTCACGCCCTGGATTCTGGCCGGTGTGGCGTGCAGCGCCATGGAGGCGGTTTTCGAGCTGCTGATTCCGCTGGTGATGAGCGACATTGTGGACGTTGGCATCGCCGGCGGCGACCAGGCCTATATTCTGCGCAAGGGGGCCCTGATGGTGGCGATGGCCCTGGTGTCCCTGGCCTTCGGCCTGGGCAGCGCTGTGTTTTCCTCGGTGGCGGGCCAGGGCTTCGGCGCCAATGTCCGCCGGGCGGAGTACGAGCATATTCAGACCTTCGCCTTTTCCAATATTGAGAAATTCTCCACCGCCTCTCTGGTGACCCGGCTCACCAACGACGTGAACAATCTCCAGATGTCCCTGATGATGTCCATGCGCCTGCTGGTCCGGGCTCCGGTGATGCTGGTGTCCGCCCTGTTCTTCTCCATCCGCATCAGCTACCGGCTGAGCAATGTCTTTCTGGTGGCCCTGCCGCTGCTGCTGGTTGTGGTCATTGTGATCCTGACCCGGGTGGGGCCCATGTTCCGTTCCCTTCAGGAGAAAACCGACGGGCTGAACCTGGTGGTTCAGGAAAATCTGGCGGGCATCCGGGTGGTGAAGTCCTTTGTCCAGGGGGACTATGAGCGGGAGAAATTCGCTGAGCGTAACGACGATTTGAAAAATACCTCCCAGCGGGCCTTCGGCGCGGTGGTCATCAACATGCCGGTGATGATGCTGATTGTCTACGGCACCATCATCGCCGTCATGTGGTTCGGCGGCCGTATGGTCTACTCCGGCGACCTGGAGGCTGGAAAGCTCATCACCTATTTCACCTATATCAGCCAAATCATGATGTCCCTGATGATGGTTTCTATGATCTTCATGATGCTGACCCGGACCATCGCCTGCGGCCGCCGGGTGGCGGAGGTACTGGAGGAGCGGCCCGCCATGGACGACGGCGGGGCCCTCCGGGACGAAAACGGCCCTGTGGCTGTGGAAACCGGCAGCATCGACTTTGACCACGTTTCCTTCAAATACAATTCGGACAGTACGGAATGGATATTACAGGATGTAACCGTTCATATCCCCGCCGGAACCACCGTGGGCATTCTGGGGGGCACCGGCAGCGGCAAAACCTCCCTGGTCTCCCTGATTCCCCGGCTCTATGAGGCCCAGGAGGGCACGGTCTCCGTGGGGGGGCGGCCGGTTCAGGCGTACACCATGGAGCGCCTCCGGGACGCTGTGAGCATGGTGCTGCAAAAGAACACCCTCTTCTCCGGCTCCATCCGGGAAAACCTCCTCTGGGGCAATCCCAACGCCTCGGAAGAACAGCTTCAGGCCGCCTGCCGGGCCGCCTGCGCCGACGAATTTCTGGAGCGGATGCCCGACGGCCTGGACACCGACCTGGGCCAGGGGGGCGTCAATGTCTCCGGCGGGCAGAAGCAGCGGCTCTGCATCGCCCGGGCTATTCTGAAGCAGCCCAAGGTGCTGATTCTGGACGACTCCACCAGCGCCGTGGACACCGCCACAGACGCCAGAATCCGCGCCGCCTTCGCCCGGGAGCTGGGGAACGCCACCAAGCTCATCATCGCACAGCGGGTGGCCTCCGTCCGGGACGCAGACATGATTCTGGTGATGGACGGCGGAAAAATCGCGGCCCAGGGCACCCATGACGAATTGATGAAGACCTGCGCCATTTATCAGGAGGTCTGGCAGTCTCAGCAGGAAGGAGTGAGTATTGATGGCTGAACACAAGCACGGTCCCCACGGTCCCGGCGGCTTCCGAAAGCCCAGGGATTTCCGGGGCACCCTGGGAAAGCTGATGGGCTATCTGGGCCGGTACAGGGCGCTGCTCTTTGTGGTGGCGGTTCTGCTGGTGGTGAGCTCCGCCTGCACCGTGGGAGGATCCTACCTCATCAAGCCCCTGATTAACAATTATATCCTCCCCGGCGACTTCCCGGGCCTTGCCAGGATGCTGGCGCTGATGGCCCTGGTGTATATCGCCGGCGCCGCCTGCTCCTTCGGCTATGCCCGCATCATGGTCCACATCTCCCAGAACACCGTGGCGAAAATCCGGGCGGAGCTCTTCGGGAAAATGCAGGACCTGCCCCTGAAATTCTTCGACGCCCACACCCACGGCGAACTTATGAGCCGGTATACCAACGATATTGAAACCGTCTCCGAGGCTCTGAACAACAGCTTCGGCAGTCTCGTCTCCTGCACGCTGAACTTCACCGGCACCATTCTGATGATGCTGGTCCTCAGTCCCCTGCTGAGCCTCATCACCTTCGCCACCCTGGCGGTGATGCTGCTGGTGGTGAAGCACGTGGGTTCCCGCAGCCGCCGCTACTTCGCGGCCCAGCAGAAGGCCGTGGGGGAGGTCAACGGCTATATCGAGGAAATGATCGAGGGCCAGAAGGTCATCAAGGTGTTCAACCACGAGCAGGCGGCGAAGGAGGGTTTTCGCGTCCGGAACGACGCCTACCGTCAGGCGGGCGCCCGGGCCCAGATTTACGCCGGCGTCATGATGCCCGCCATGGGCAACCTGAACTATGTCAACTACGCCGTCACCTGCTGCGTGGGGGCCATGCTGGCCATTCACGGCGGCAGCTTCCGGCTGGGAGACCTGGCGGCCTTCCTCCAGTATACCCGGCAGGTGGGCCAGCCCGTCACCCAGATTTCCCAGCAGGTGAACACCATCCTCTCCGCCGTGGCCGGCGCGGAGCGCATTTTCGAAATCATGGAGATGCAGCCGGAGTCCGACGAGGGCAGGGTGCGGCTGGTCCGGGCAGAGGCGGACGAGACCGGCGCGGTCACCCGGGTGCACCGGGACACCAACGCATGGGCCTGGATGAAGCCCGACGGGACCCTGGTTCCCCTCCGGGGCGACGTGCGCTTTGACCATGTGGTCTTTGGCTATGACGAAAACCGCACCATTCTCCATGACATCTCTCTCTTTGCCAAGCCGGGGCAGAAAATCGCCTTCGTGGGCTCCACCGGCGCGGGCAAAACCACCATCACCAGCCTTATCAACCGGTTCTACGAAATCCAGGGCGGAACCATCACCTATGACGGCATCGACATCCGGGACATCGCCAAGGAGTCCCTCCGCCGGTCCCTGGGCGTGGTGCTCCAGGACACCCGCCTGTTCACAGGCACCGTGGCGGACAACATCCGCTACGGCCGCCGGGACGCCACGGATGAGGAGGTGGAGGCCGCCGCCCGCCTGGCGGGAGCCGACGCCTTCATCCGCCGCCTGCCCCAGGGCTATCGGACGGAGCTCTCCGGCGACGGCGGCAGTCTCAGCCAGGGGGAACGGCAGCTGCTGAATATCGCCCGGGCCGCCTGCGCCAACCCGCCGGTTCTGATTCTGGATGAGGCCACCAGCTCCATCGACACCCGGACGGAAAAAATCATCGAAAAGGGCATGGACCGCCTCATGGCGGGCCGGACGGTCTTCGTCATCGCCCACCGGCTGTCCACCGTCCGCAACGCCCGGGCCATCATGGTTCTGGAGCAGGGGGAAATCATCGAGCGGGGAGACCACGAGGATCTCCTGGCCCAGCGGGGCCGGTATTATCAGCTCTACACCGGTCAGGCGGAGCTGTCCTGATCCTATAGCAATCTTCAAAATTACGAGCAAAGGGCCGCCGAAGGCGGCGGTTCTTGGCCGTCCCGCCTGCCGGGGATTCTGATGTCTGCTGTAATTTCTCTATTAAAGCGATAGCCGGGCCCCCTCCCTGTTCTTCAGCGAAGCGGTCCGGCAGCCAAAAAAGCCTTTCACAAAGCCGCCCGGCCGAAGAGACCCGTTCCTTCGGCCGGGCGGCTTTACGGGGGAAATGTGCAGATGAGGGCCCCGCGAGGCCGGGCGCGCCGGGGCCCCGCGGAAGGCCTGTCGGCGGTTCTCCCCTTCCTTTCACGCGGCAGGCGGAGCCGGGCGAATCGGGCGAATAAGGCTTGATAATTTTCCCGCGGAATGATACAATGCAGGTGATTCGGCAAAGCGCGGGCCTTCACGGCCCGCGTAAAACCGCCGCTTACACGACGTTCCGGAAGGAGGGGATGAAGGTGTCGATTTTTGATCGTCTGATTTCAAAGGAACCAGGCGGGCAGGAACGGAAAGCATTTCACTCCATCCCCTACAGAAGAATGTTCTCGGAGCTGGATGAAAGCGGCGGGGAGGCCAGAGAGCGGTATCCCGGAGACGAAAAGACGGTAGAAGCCTTCATCCGGGTCTTAAAAGAGGCGTGCAGGGCGCGGCACAAAAAGGCGCTGGACGGCGTGATGCCTCCCATCCATGCGGAGGCCCGTTTTTTTCTGTCGGAGGACCGGATGTGCGCCTATGGGTGCCTGCTTCCGCCGGAGAACGGCGGCGAGGGAATCAGCCTGGAAAAATTCCTGGGCGACCTCCACTATGAGGGCGTCCGCTACGGCGTTTTACAGGAGGACATCCCCCGGGAATTTGAACGCGGATACCTTCACATCTTCCCGGTGGCCCGGGGCAAGCCGCCCCTGGCGGGAGAGGACGGCAAGGTGACCGAGCTCTTCCAGCGGCGCAGAAACATGCGCCTGGAGGTGCAGAATGGAAGTGAGGCGGATTTCAGCCGGGACGTCCAGCTCCAGCCCATCCGGAAGGGCGCCGTCATCTGCCTGATTCGGGCCCCCAAGGCCGGGTCGGACGGCACCGACGTCACGGGGCAGCCCCTTTCCCCGCCGCAGGTCTTCAGCGCCCGGGCGCCCCAGGGGAAGAACACGGAGCTGGGCCGGGGCGGGCAGGCCCTCATCGCCGGGACGGACGGCATCCTCTACATTGAGAACGACCTGTTCTGCATCCACGAGCAGAAAATCATTGACGGCAGTCTGGACCAGTTTCAGGGGACTCTCCGGATTTCCGGCAATCTCTACATCGGCGGAAACGTGGACGGAGGCGTGGAGATTGAGGCCACCGGCGAAATCGTCATCAACGGGGCGATGGGAGAGGCCCGGGTCACCTCCTCAGGGGGGACCATCCGCGTGCAGCGGGGCATCTACGGCGCCGCCGGCAAAACCGTACTGCGGGCAGCGCATCAGATTCAGTCGCCGGTGGTGGAGTGGGCGGACATTGACGCCGGGACCAGCGTGATTTCGGAGACCATCTCCAACAGCGCCATCCGCTGCGGCGGCACGGTCTATGTCATGAACGGCCGGGGCATGATTGTGGACAGCCTGATTCAGGCGGGGGACAGCGTACTGTGCCTGCGGGTGGGCAATCTGGCCGGAGGCCGCAGCCGGTTTTCGGTGGGCTATCCCCCGAATCTTCCGGAGACCTGGAAGCAGCTCAAGGGAGAGCTGGCAGAAACGCAGTTGACGCTGGATAAGCTGTGGGACCATGTCTCCGCCCTGCGGAGAAAGGGGCCCCGCCTCTCGGAGACGGAGCGTGTTCTGCTGGAGCAGCTCGTAGAGCAGAGGGAGCTGTACACCCAAAAGCGGGAGGCGCTGACGGCGGAGCTGAGAACAGTCAATCAGGCGCTGAACAAAAAGACCAAGGGACGCATCCGGTGTGAAAAGCTGTTCCCCTTTTTGGACGTCCAAATCGGCAGGCTGTCCGAGGAGGTCATCACGATTGAGGAGAACTGCGACATTCACGTGGAAGAAAATAAAATCGTTCTGGAGTAATCAGGAACACAAGAGCACGGAGGGGGCACAGCGCCCTTCCGTGCTTCTGTATTCAATGCGGTTTTCAGCACGGGCCTCCAGCCGCAAAAACGCCCCTCAGCGCCGCCTTTTTCCCGGCAGCTTATCGGCCAAGACGCACAGTGCCGCCACCAGAACCATATCCGCCAGGGTGCAGCCCAGGGGAAAATCCAGTCTCATCAATCCCCGGTAGGCCCCGAAGCCCACCGCCCAAATCACCAGATTCCGCCTGTCGAAGTCCGCCTGGAACCGGTCCCGGCGCAGCAGGAAAAAGTCCGTGATTTGAATGGCGGTCATGGGGGCAAAGACGGAACCAATCAGGTAGAGGAACCCGGTGATGTCGTCCATGGGGAACAGGACCGCCCCGGCGCAGCCCAGCAGTGCGGCTCCGGCGGCCATCCATCTGCCCTTCAGCCGGGGGCTGAGGGACTCGGCTGAGACGCCGGCGGACCACGCATCCAGGAAGGTGGTGGTGACAGTGGACAGAATCAGAATCACCAGGGCGGCGGCCCCCAGGCCCGCCTTGACCATGATGGCGGCAATATTGGACTCCCCGGTGAACAGCGCAGCCCCCATGCCGATGACGTACATCCAGACGGAAACCAGACCGTAGACCACCGCGCTGGCCAGGGACGCCTGAACGGGCTTTTCCGCCTCCCGGGTGTAGTCGCTGATGAGGGGCAGCCAGCTCAGGGGCATGGCCGCCGCCAGCTCCACCGCCGCGCCGAAGCTCATGGCCTCCCCCAGGCCCCCGCCTGCAGGCGTCCCCGCGCCGAAGACAACCCGGCTCAGCACCAGCGTCAGCAGGAACAGCGCCGCCATGGAAAGCCGGTTGAGCCAGCCCAGATTGGTGACGCCCACCAGAATCCAGACCAGAATCAGTCCGCCGATTACCAGGCACCAGATCCAGTGCCCCGCCGGGAAGACGCCGCCTGCGGCCAGTGCCCCGTCATAAATCATGATGGCCGTCCAGCCCGCCAGCTGGAGGATGTTCAGGGCGGCGAAAAGCAGCCCGCCCCTCTGGCCGAAGCTCATTTTCACCGTCTCCATGGCGCTCCTGCCGCTCCGCCCGCCGATGAGCCCCGTCAGAAACAGCAGGACGCAGCCAATCACATGTCCGGCGACAATGGCGGCGAGGCCCCGGGCGAACCCCAGAGGCGCGAAGCTGGAGCCGGTGAGAATCTCCGCCAGGGAGACGCCGGCCCCGAACCAGATGAGGCCGTTCTGTACCGTCGTTGTCTTCTTCATCCTCAGACCTCCCCGCCGGCGAAGCGGCCTCGGAGATCCCACATGTGGTCCATGGGCCCGGAGCCCTTCCCCAGGTCCAGCATCGCGGAGAGCGCGCCGAATATGTACTGCTTGGCCCGCTGAATCGAGTCCTCCAGAGAATAGCCCTTGGCCAGATTGGATGCAATGGCGCTGGAGAGAGTGCAGCCGGTGCCGTGGGTGTTGGGGTTGTCCACCCGCTCCGAGGTGAAGAAGCAGACGGAGCCGTCCCGGTCAATCAGCACGTCGTTTGCGTCATGGACATTGTGCCCGCCCTTGCAGAGGACGGCGCAGCCGAACCGCTCCCGAATCTCCTTCCCGGCGAAGACCATGTCGTCATACGTCCGGATTTCCCTGCCGGAGAGGATTTCGGCCTCGGGAACATTGGGGGTGAGGACCGCGGCCAGGGGCAGCAGGCGGCGCTTCAGGGTCTCCAGGGCGTCCTCCGAAATCAGCCGGTCCCCGGAGGTAGCCACCATCACCGGGTCCACCACGATGTTCCTCGCCTGATACTGCGTGAGCTTGTCCGCGATGACCTCGATGAGGGGAACGCTGGCCACCATGCCCGTTTTCACCGCGTCGGGGAAAATGTCGGTGAAGATGCAGTCCAGCTGTTCCGCCAGGAATTCCGGCGTGGATTCCTGGATGCTTTTGACGCCGGTGGTATTCTGGGCCACCAGGGCTGTGACGGCGGTGAGGGCAAACACCCCGTTGGCGGTCATGGTCTTGATGTCGGCCTGGATACCGGCGCCTCCGCTGGGGTCGGTCCCGGCGACCGTCAATGCTGTTTTCATGTTCAGTTCTCCTTTTCGCATTGAAGTTTTAGAACCTGTATTCATAGTCGGTGGATGCTGGATGGGCGAGGATTTTTTCTGTCAGACAAGGAGGTTTTTCACAGCAATCCTGGCGGATTGCAAGGGAAACCGACGCGGTATGGCGGGAAAAAGACCGCTCAGACAGCGTTCAGCGATTGTGAATACAGGTTCTTATACGGCAAAAGGTGGTGCCCCCAATCTGCCGCGCGAAAACGCCCGCAGGCGGTTTTCCTTCCGAATATGAAACCGCCGCTTATAGTCAAACAAGTTGAAAAGAATCAACTGATTCTTTTCAACTCTGCGGCGATACACCGCCGCAGATGGCCGCATTTGCAGCCATTGTTTGGCTTCATAGAGAATAAAGCGTGTTTCACACGCCAGCGGGCCGCGGCCCGCTGGTTGAAAACGTACAATTTGCACGTTTTCAACTTTATTCACTATACAGCTGTTCCACCAGGGCCCGCAGCTCCCGGGCGGCAGCCTCCGGATGCTTCTGCCCGAAGATTCCGGAGACCACGGCCACGCCCGACAGGCCCAGACCCCTCAGCTCCAGAATGTTCTCCCGGCTCACCCCGCCGATGGCTACGGCAGGGATATCCACCGCCGCCGTAACGGCCCGGATGGTCTCCCGGGAAATGGGTCTGGCGTCGGCCTTGGTGCCCGTGGCAAAGGCCGCCCCCACGCCCAGATAGTCCGCCCCCGCCGCCCGGGCCCGGAGGGCCTCCGTCCGCGAGTGGGCGGAGACGCCCAGAAGCTTTCCCGGCCCCAGCAGCGCCCGGGCACGGCCCGCGGCCAGGTCGTCCTGGCCCACGTGAACGCCATCGGCCCCCGCCGCCAGGGCGATGTCCGGCCGGTCGTTGATGATACTGACGGCCCCCAGCTCACGGCAGAGCGCGGCGAAGCGCCGGGCCTCCGCCAGGAAAGCATCGTCCTCCAGCCGCTTTTCCCGGAGCTGGACAATGGCCGCGCCGCCCCGGACGGCGGCCTCGATCTGGTGAAAAAAATCCTCCTCATCCGCCGCCCAGGCCCGGTCGGTGACGGCGTAAAGCCGGAATGTTTCGGGGCTGATACCCATGGCAAAATCCTCCCAAATTCCGAAAATATAAAATCCGCAGACAAACCAACCTGGTTCATCTGCGGTAAGACGTCCGCTATTTCCCTACGTTGGCATGATCCAAATCAGGTTCCGGGTCGGGACCTTCACAGTCCCCTCTCAGCCCGCGCCAGCGGACTCCCCTTTTTGATTGTGAGCTTATCATACTCCTTTTCCTCCGGATTTGCAAGTCCCTTGACAAACTTTCGTCACGGTGGTATTCTGGTCCCGAAAAGCAGGGGAGCCGGAAGGCTGAGAGGAAGCGCAAGCTTCGACCCTTTACCTGATGCGGGTCATGCCGCCGTAGGGAGTCGATAGGGGACTTTTGACGGCGGTGCGCTCAGGTGCGCGCCGCCTTGCTTTTTGAAATTTCTTTGCGGAGGAGGGGGAAACACGACAGGCGTCCCGGCGGCAGCCCGCCGGGAACCGGCCGAGGGGGAGCGCCCTGGGTCCGGGCCCTATGCGCAGCGATGGGAAGCCGTGTTCCGGCGTGAGAGGAGGCCAGTCAGCCTCGACCGAATTTCCCTGGGCGGAAGGCCCCAGCCTGGTCAGGCATGGGGAAAACGCTGCGGTTCGTTTTCTCCCTGCAATCTGTGAAAACGCAAAGGAGTTTCAGCATGAAAAACAATTCCGTCAAAAAACTGGCCCTGGCCGGCGTGCTCTGCGCCGTGGCCGTTGCGGGCAGCATGTTTTCCTTCCCGGTGTTCGGCAGCAAGTGCGCCCCGGTTCAGCACATGGTCAACATCCTGTGCGCCGTGTTCCTGGGCCCCTGGTACGGCGTGGCCGCCGCCTTTGCCGCCAGCCTGCTGCGCAACCTCATGGGGCTGGGGAGTCTGCTGGCCTTCCCCGGCAGCATGTGCGGCGCGCTGCTCTGCGGCCTGGCCTTCCGGAAAACCAGGAGCCTGCCGGCGGCGCTCGCCGCCGAGGTCCTGGGCACCGGCGTTGTGGGGGGACTGGCCGCCTACCCCGTGGCCGTCGCCTTTATGGGCAAAAGCGCCGGGGACATCGCCTTTACCGCCTATGTGGTCCCCTTCCTGATTTCCACGGCGGCGGGGGCCCTTCTGGCGGGGGCGCTGGTGTTCGCCCTCCAAAGAAGCGGGGCCCTGAACGCCATGCAGGCCGCACTGGAGTCCTGAAAATCCGGAGGTATTTGACCATGACGCCTGACTTCTCTCTGCTGAAGACGGTCCGCCGGACCCGCCCCCTGGTCCACTGCGTCAGCAATTTCGTCTCCGCCAACGACTGCGCCAATCTGGCCCTGGCGGTGGGAGCCAGTCCCATCATGGCCTGTGCGCCCCAGGAGATGGAGGCCATTGCCGCCGCGTCCGACGCCGCCGTGCTGAACACCGGCACGCCGGAGGAAAACAAATTCCGCGCCTGCCTCCTCCGGGGACAGGCCGCCGGAAGGCTGGGCCAGCCGGTGGTTCTGGACCCCGTAGGGGTCGGGGCCAGCCCCTGGCGGCTGGCCTGGGCGGAACGGCTGCTGGAGCAGTTCACCCCCGCCCTGCTGCGGGTCAATTCAGGCGAGGCCAGGGCCCTTCTGCGCCTGGACAGCCGAGCTCAGGGGGTGGACGCCGCCCCGGACCCTGACCGGCGGGGAACGCTGGCGCTGCGCCTGGCCCGGGAGCTGGGGACCGCCGTTCTCCTCTCCGGACCGGAGGATTTCGTCTCGGACGGAACCGCTCTGTGGAGAATCTCCGGCGGCAGTCCCCTGATGACCGGCGTAACCGGCACGGGTTGTATGCTCTCCGTCCTCTGCGGCGTCTTCGCGGCAGTGGAGCCGGACATCCTCACCGCCGCCGTCACCGCCGCCGCCTTTTGGAAGGCCTGCGCCGCACAGGCGGAGGGCAGGGCCGGAAAACTGGGCCCAGGCAGCTTCCGGACCGCCCTTCTGGACGCCGCCGGGTCGCTGACAGCGGCGGACTGCGCCGGAATACCGGTTACACAGCTCTGAAAACCCCGCCTGCCGTCTCCGGCAGGCGGGGTTTTTTGCAATTTTGCAATTTTGTAATTTTGTGATTTTACATTGACTGGATTCCGGCGGGCTTCCCGCCTCGCTCAGTCCGTAAACCGGGCGGGGTCCCGGAGGGCCTCCGCCGTCTCTGCCGGAACGGCGACGGTGAAGGTCAGAAAGTCTCCCACATCCACCCCCAGCAGGGAGGGCAGATCCTCCAGAATCACCAGGGTCACGATGTCCGCATCGGCGGAGACGGTGAAGCGCACCAGCTCCTCATATTCCCGGTCCTCCTCCTTCTGCCATGCCTTCAGGGTCTCCTGCTGGCAGTAGATGTAGCTGTAGGAGGGCTGGCCGGGGTCCTCATCCGTCGGGACGCCCCAGCCGTCGTCATCGCTGAGGAGATCGTCCAGGATTTTGACCTGCTCCCCGTCCGTGACCGTTCCCGCCTCCCGGCCCTCGCTGTCCAGGATTTTCCAATAGTGGTCCTTTTCCACGCCGTTCTCGTCCTGGGTGCTCCAGGCCTTCGCGGCTCTCTCAGCCTCGTCCTCCCAGTCCTGGGTCCAATCCTCGGCGATCTCTTCCATCGAGTCTGCCCAGTCCTTTTGAAATGCCTCGTCCTTGGGGGAAGTGACCGTGATACCAGGCATACAGCCTGTCAAACTTCCTGCCAGTACAGCCGCCAGGGCCAGGCTGAAAAATATACGCATCGTTTTCATAGCAGCTCCTTATTTGAATGGTATAATCAAAAAAGACGAATTGGGGGGCTCACAGCAGCTGGAACAACCCCATGGTGACGGCGGCGGTGATGCCCGCGGCCATCAGCAGCCCTGCGAAAATGGCGGGCAGGGCGTGGCGCAGACGGATGTCCAGCACCGAGGCCACCAGCGCGCCGGTCCAGGCCCCCGTCCCCGGCAGGGGGATGCCCACCAGAATCGCCAGGCCCAAAAGACGGTATTTCCGCACCAGCCGCCCCTTGAGATGGGCCCGCCGCTCCAGCCAGGCGATTTTCGGGCCGAAAAAACGGGTCCCCCGGAGCCAGTTGGCCACCCGCCGCCCCAGCAGGATGATGAAGGGCGCCGGGACCAGGTTCCCCGCCACGGCGATGGCCGCCGCCTCCCCCAGAGGCAGACCCGCCGCCGCGCCCAGGGGAATGGCCCCCCGCAGCTCCAGCACGGGGACCATGGCGGCGGCAAAGGTAAGGACCTCAGCGGGGATATCGGAAATAAAATTTGCTGCAAACGGCATAGGGACCTCCATAACCAGTTTTCGTTATGGACAGTTTACTCCAGGTTCAGGTGTCTTTTCAAGAAAAATGTGGTGACGGCGTAAAAAATCGCGCCATAGACCATCACGACGCCGATGGACATCAGGAGTCCCACATGGATGGCGGCAATGGGCGTGGGGTCCCAATCCAAAAAGCGGGACAGCTCCAGATCGTTGAGGCCAAACAGCAGCATGGACCCGCCGAATTGCAGAACCGCCTGGAAGCCGAAGAAGCAGCCCACCGACCAGAGCATTTTATGATTGGGCTGGCTGTGCCCCGCCGCCAGGGCGGCATAGAACTGGAGGGAAAAGGCCACCAGACACAAAAACATCAGCACTGCCAGCTCCGCCAGTATCACGGTGCCGTTGAGGGCCTCGCTGATTTTCAGCTTTTGCAGGCCCCCCAGCAGCTGGCCCAGGAAGTCGAAGAACTGCCGCCAGAAGCCCCCCTCATAGGCCACCAGCAGACACGCGCCGATGATGACCAGCACCGTGGCGATGAACCACACGGCGGACACAATCACCTTGGCCCAGATGTGCTGATGGACGGAGACGGGCAGGGTGAACATCAGATAGCCCTCGTCCTGGAGCAGGTTCTTGTAAAACCGCTGAATCATCAGTACAAAGGACATCAGCAGCACGCCGAAAATGGCGAAACCGAAGGCCACGACAATCAGCGTTCCCAGGACGCTCAGGGCGCTGCGGCTGCTGCCCAGCATCCACCGGCCCGACAGGTTGGAGCCCACGGCGGTGGCCAGCAGCACCAGATACATGGGCAGCATGACACGGCCAGTGGCCCGGAATTCATGCTTGATGAGTTTTCCTAACATTTGAATACCTCCCGGAACAGGGCGTCCACGCTCATGCCCTTCTCCTCCCGAATCCCGTCCACGGAGGACTGAAGCATAATCCGCCCCTGATTGATGAAAATGACCTCGTCCAGCACCTTTTCCACATCGGCAATCAGGTGGGTGGAGATGACCACCGCCGCCTCGGGGTTGTAGCTGCCGATGATGGTGGACAGGATATAGTCCCGGGTGGCCGGGTCCACGCCGCCGATGGGCTCATCCAGCAGGTACAGCTTCGCCGCCCGGCTCATGACCATAATCAGCTGCACCTTTTCCCGGGTGCCCTTGGACATCTGCTTGATAACCTGCCTGGGGTGAATATTCAGATGGCCCAGCATCTCTTCCGCCGCCTCCCGGCGGAAGTCGGTATAGAAATCCCCGTAGAAGTCCAGCAGCTGGCCGGCGGACATCCAGAGGGGAATGGCCGTCCGCTCCGGCAGATAGCTCACAAGACTCCGGCTCTCCCGGCCCGGCGGCATGCCGCAGACGCTGATATACCCGGCGTCTGGGGTCAGCAGGCCGTTAGCCAGCTTGATGAGGGTTGTCTTGCCGCTGCCGTTGGGGCCCAGCAGCCCCACGATGTGCCCCGGCTCCACGGTGAAGCTCAGGCCCTCCAGCGCGGTGGTCCGGCCATAGCGCTTGCAGAGCTCCTTACATTCCAGTACTGACATCGCTTGTTCCCTCCTCAATCTCCTGTTTCAGCAGGGCGACAATCTCCTCCTGCCGGAAGCCAAGCCGGGACATGGCTTCAATAAAGCTCTTGACGTGCCGCTGGGCCAGGCCCCGCTTGGCGGCTTGAATCATGGTCTCATCCTCCGTTACAAATCTCCCGGCGGTCCGCTGGCTGTACACCAGACCGTCCCGCTCCAGCTCCGCCAGGGCCCTCTGCATGGTATTGGGGTTCACCCCCGCCTCCGTAGCCAGCTCCCGCACCGAGGGCAGCCGTTCCCCCGGCGGGAACATCCCGGCCACAATGCCTACCTTGACCTGCTGAATCAGCTGCGTATAGATGGGGGCGTCATTGGAAAACTCCCATCGCATATCCGCACCTCCTTGTATCTATGTCTTACTGTCTTATGTACCTAATACAATACCACATTTCTCCCGTTTGTCAAGAGGTTTTTTCGGAAAATTTTTGGTCCTGCCACAGCGGGTCCCAAAAATTCAAGTGCAGAACAGGAAATGCGCCGCGGGCAGGGGCAGCAAGACGCCAAAAAACCCCGTCCATGTGAAATGGACGGGGTTTTTGAAAACTGTATCATCAATCGTGTTTGCCGAAGAGCTTCTTCAGGAAGCCTGGCTTTTTGCCGGCGTCCTGTTTCCTGGAGTCTCCCTTACCGGGGACGTCCCGTTTGGCGGCTTCGGGCTTCTTTCCGGCTTCTCCGGCTTCGGGCTTTTTGAGGGCGCCGGCGGTTTTGGCGGGCTCCGTCGGGGTCTGTCCGTTCAGCCGGTCCGCGGCCTCCTTCGCCCCCTCATAGTCCTGTTCCGCCGACCTGCCGTAAAGCTCGGCGGCCTTTTTCAGGTCCCGTTCCACGCCCTTGCCGTGCTCATAGCACCAGGCCAGGTGATACAGGGCCCGGGCGTGGTCCCGGTCCGCCGCCTGGCGATAGAACCGGACTGCGTCTTTCCAGCTCTGGGGCACGCCCTTTCCAATCTCATAGAGATAGCCCAGATTGCAGGCGCCTGTGCTGTCTCCCTGCTCGGCAGCCTTCCGGTACCATTTTGCCGCCTGCTCCGGGTCCTCGCCGGCATCTGTGACATGGCCGTTCTCAAAGCAGCAGCCGTAATTGCACATGGCCCTGGGATAGCCGGCCTCGGCAGACTGGCTGTACCACCGGACGGCATCCGCCCAGCTCTGTTCCACGCCCTTTCCAATCTCGTACAGATAGCCCAGGTTGCACTGGGCCACCGCGTCGCCCTCTTCCGCCGCCTGACGGTAGAGCTCCGCCGCCCTGGACAGGTCCATCTCCACGCCCTCACCGAACTCATAGCACACGCCCAGATTGCACAGGGCTCTGGAATAACCGGCGTCCGCCGCCTTCTGGTAGCACTCCGCGGCGGCCTTGAAGTCCCGTTCCACTCCCTTGCCGTTTTTGTAGAAGACGCCCAGGCAGAACAGGCCCCTGGGGTCGTCCTGCTCAGCGGCCTTGCGGTACCAGTGGAGGGCCCGGGTCAGGTTGACCTCCACGCCCTTGCCGCACTCATAGCACCAGGCCAGATTGCACTGGGCTCTGGGGAAGCCCTGCTGGGCGGCGGCGCTGTACCACTTGACCGCCTTCTCCCAGCTCTGTTCCACGCCCTGGCCGCTTTCGTACATATAGCCCAGGTTGCACTGGCCCGGCGCGTTGCCCAGCTCCGCCGCCTTCTGATAGAGCTCCACAGCCTTTTCAAAGCTCTGTTCCACGCCCTCGCCCCGTTCGTAGCACACGCCCAGGTCGCACATGGCGGGGGCCGAACCGGCGTCCGCCGCCCTCTGGTACCAGCGGGCGGCCTCCTCGGCGTTCTGCTCCACGCCGATGCCGTAGTCATAGTTTCTCGCCACGCTGAACAGGCCTCTGGGGTCCCCCTGCTCCGCGGCCTTCATATACCAGCTGAAAGAGGCGGCGGGGTCCTTTTCCACGCCCTTGCCGTGCTCATAGCACCAGGCCAGATTGCACTGGCCCCGGCTCAGACCGGCCTCGGCGGCCTTCTGATACCACTCCACGGCCTTCTCCCAGCTCTGCTCAACGCCCTCGCCGGTCTCGTACATGAAGCCCAGGCAGCAGGCGCCGTCCTCGTCGCCCTCCTCCGCCGCCTTGCGGTACCATTCCGCGGCTTCCTTTTTGTTCAGGGGCACGCCCCGGCCCCGCTCATAGCACAGGCCCAGGCAGAGATAGCCTCTGGGATATTCCTGGTCCGCCGCCTCCCTGTAGAGGCGGACGGCCTCGGCGTAGTCCCGCTTGACGCCGCACTCGTGTTCATAGCACCAGGCCAGGTTGCACAGGGCCCGGGGATAGCCCTTGTCCGCGGCCCTGCGGTACCACTTGACGGCCTCCTCCCAGCTCTGTTCCACGCCCCGTCCGGCCTCATAGCAAAAGCCCAGACAGCACATGCCCGGCGCGTTGCCCTGCTCGGCGGCGGCGGTGTACCACTTCACGGCCTGCTCCAGGTCCTCCTCCACGCCGCTGCCGAACTCCAGGCAGCGGCCCAGCTCCGTCTGCGCGCCGGGGTAGCCCAGCCAGGCGGCAGACTGATACCACTTGGCCGCCTCCTCCTCGTTCCGCTCCACGCCGCTGCCCCGGCGGTAGGCCTCTCCCAGGAGGAACTGGGCCCTGGGAAAGCCCTGTTCCGCTCCCTTCTGGAAGCACTCCAGGGCCTTGGCATAGTCCACTTCCACGCCGATGCCGTATGTATAGCAGTAGCCCAGATTGGTCAGAGCGGGCATGTACTCCTTGGAGGCCGCCTGGGCATAGAGCAGCACCGCCTGCCGGGGGTCCGCCTCCACGCCGATGCCGGCCTCCAGGCACCAGCCCAGATTCGTCAGGCCCAGGGCGTCGTCCATGGCCGCCGCCCGCTGGTAACAGGCCAGGGCGTCGGTCTCCCGCTTTTCGTCCACGGCCTGGTTGCCCAGACCCACCCAGTCCCCGGCGGAAAGCTCCTCTTCCGTCATGGCGTTGAAAAAGGTGCCGCCGCAGCGGGGGCAGACATCCGGCTCATCCTCCGCGATAAAGCCGCAGTCCGGATTTTCACAGCGATAGTAGTCCATTTTGTTATTCCTCCTCTATGCGTCTATGTCTCGTCTCCGCCCGGCTCCAGGCCGGCAGAGCCGTTATATGCGTCGGTCCATGTATAGGCCCGGCCACGGTGCTTGAAGCCGGGAAAGGTGTCCAGCTGCACGCCGTGAATGGCCCGGAAAATACTCTTTTCAATGTTGGGATTGGTCTTTTTCAGCTCCCGCAGCAGCAGCTTCATTTCCTGGCGCTTGCTGTCCCCCACGCCGTCGCCGGAGGCGTCCCGACGCTCGGTGAACCGGCAGGCGCACTGGAGGAAGCGGAGCCGGTTGTAATTCCGCCAGTTCAGAATGGCGTCCTCATGGACGCAGTACAGCGGGCGGATCAGCTCCATGCCGGGAAAATTTTTGCTGCGGAGCTTGGGCGGCATGGCCTGGAGCTGAGCGCCGTAAAACAGGCCCAGCAGTGTGGTCTCCACCACGTCGGAAAAGTGGTGCCCCAGAGCAATCTTGTTGCAGCCCAGCTCCCGCGCCCTGGCGTAGAGGCAGCCCCGGCGCATCCGGGCGCAGAGATAGCAGGGGTTTTTGTCCACCTGCACGGTGACGTCGAAAATATCGCTCTCAAAAATAGTAATGGGAATGCCCAGGGTCCGGGCATTTTCCTCGATGAGCCGCCGGTTTTCCGGATTGTAGCCCGGGTCCATCACCAGAAAGACCAGGTCGAAGGGCCGGTCCGTGTGCCGCCGGAGCTCCTGCATCAGCTTGGCCAGAACGAAGGAATCCTTCCCGCCGGAGACGCAGACGGCAATGCGGTCCCCCGGCTCCACCAGCTCATAGCGCTTCACCGCGGCGATGAAGGGATTCCAGATGCTCTTGCGGTAGGTTTTAATCAGACTGCGCTCGGCGGTCTCCTGGGCTGTGAGCTCTCTGGACATAAACGGTCTCTCCTAACCATGGGGGTCCAGGGGCTTGCCCCTGGTTTTCCGCCGGAGGCGGAACATAAAATGGGATCATTTTTGCGACGACATGCGCGTCACAAAAATTCCGATACCTCAGCCGCCTGGGGCGGCGACGCCAGTCCGGAGACTGGTGAGGGGGAATCCACAGCGCAGCCGTTGGCGGCTTTGCCGCCTTACGGATGCGGCGTCCCCCCTGCGGGGAAAGGGGGGACGAAGTCCCCTCTTTGAGTCATTACAGCCAGATGGCCCCCAGCCGGAACACCGACGCGCACATCTTCCGAAACCAGGACCGGCGGCCCCAGTCCTCCAGCGTGTAGGGGGCGCTCTGGGCCATGATGCCGTCCAGGTCCTCCAAAAGCTCCTCCACTACCGGCATATGATACAGCAGCACACCGCATTCGTAGTGAAGCTGGAAGGTACGGTAATCCATATTGGTGCTGCCGACCAGGGCCACCTCCCGGTCCACCATGACGCTCTTGGCGTGGAGGAAGCCGGGGGTGTATTTGTAGATTTTCACGCCGTGGCTCAGCAGCTCCCCCCAATAGGTCTCCGCCACCATATAGGTGAATTTGTGGTGGTCCGGCACGCCGGGGATAAACAGCCGCACGTCCACCCCCGCGTCGGCGGCAATGCACAATGCCCGCTGCATGGACTCCTCCACAGCGTAATAGGGCGTGGTGAGATACAGCATGCTCTGGGCGGAGGCAATCAGCTGGAGGTAAATCTCCTCAATGGGATTGTCCGGGTTATTCAGGGGGCCGTCGGTGAAGGGCTGGCAGTAGCCGGCAGCCCCGGGCTCCTCATGGCGGGGGCGGTAGTAGTCGTCCTCATTGAGGAAGGTCCCGCCCATCATCTTCCACATCTGCATGAACTGGGTGGCGAAGCCCCACACGCCGTCCCCCTGGATGCGGACGGCGGTATCCTTCCAGTGGCCGAAGCGGACAATCAGATTGGCGTATTCATCCGCGATATTTATACCGCCCGTATAGGCATACTGCCCGTCAATCACCGCAATCTTCCGGTGGTCCCGGTAGTTGAAGTAGATACGGTTCACATAACGGTGCACCGGGTTGAAGACCTTCACCTCAATGCCGGCATCCCGCAGGGCCTGAAGGCTCTCCCCGGAGAAGCGGGTGAGGTTCCCGAAATCGTCAAAGGTGACGTGGACCTCCACACCGGCGGCGGCCCGGTCCTTCAGGACGGCAAAGATGCGGTCCCACAGCCGGCCTTCCGCCAAAATATAATACTCCAGAAAGATATAGATTTCAGCCCTCTGGAGGTGGGCGATCAGGTCCTCGAAGAAGTCCGCACCCTCGCTGAAATACCTGGCATTGGTATTGCGGTACAGCAGGAAGCCCCGCTTCTGGAGATAGGCCGCCAGGCGGCCCCAGGCCGGGGACTGCCGTTTCAGCCGGGCCAGGCTGATTTCGCTGTCCATCTTCTGGCTCTCCCGCTGGGGTATGGGCGGCGTGGTCCGAAGGCTCAGCTGCTTGGCCTGATGGGTGCCTCCCCAGAGGCAGAAGAGGATCATGCCGGACACCGGCAGCGCCAGCAGCAGGCACATCCACACCAGCTTATAGGTGGGGCTGCCCGGCCTCTGGTACACCCGTATGGCGAATATGGCGCCGGCCAGCACCAGAAGGGCATAGACCAGGGAGGAAATTTCTCTCAGGAAATGAGTCAGCAGCAGCGTGACGGCAATCTGGGCCAGCACGGTCAGCGCGCACATGGACAGGCTGGCGGCCGCCGAAATTCTCCGCTCGGTCCCCTCTTCAACATGAATGGTCTTCCGTGACATGCCCCATGACCTCCTTACCGCCGCAGAATAACAGACGCCCCCAGACCGGTCCGGAAAGCCGGGGTCTCTCCGTCCTGACGCTCCTTCTTCTATTATAGCGAATGCCGCCCCTGTCTTCAACAGCAAATTTTCAGCAGGCGCGTTTGAACCTATGTTTTACGGCTTACTACGGGAATCCGTCCCGGACGGAGGCGCGGTCACTCGCTCTGCCGCAGCAGGGACTGCTTGATGTCCCAGAGCCTCTGACTGAGGTCCACATAATAGGTGTGGGGATTCTCGAAGCGCTTGACCTCGTCCCACAGCGTGTCCACCTGCTGCCTGCAATAGGCCTGGATTTCCTTTAGAGAGGGCTGCCGGTATACCAGCTCGCCCCCCTGGAAAATGGGGACCTGGAGAGGCACCGCCCTGAAGCCGGTATAGGTCTTCCGCTTCCAGGTGGCCTTAGGGTCGAAGAGCTCCAGCGGGCGGGAATCGTCCACCGTCTCGTCCCAAACGGTGATATAGTCCGCCTCGGCCTTTCCCGTCGCCCTGTCAAAAATCCGGTAGACTTTTTTATAGTGGGGGTTCGTAATCTTGTCCACGTTTTCGCTGACCTTGATTTTGGGAACAATGGTCCCGTCCCCGTCCTCCACCGCCGCCAGCTTGTACACGCCGCCGAATACCGGCTGGCTGCTGGCGGTAATCATCCGCTCGCCTACGCCGAACATGTCGATCTGGGCCCCCTGGTGCAGCAGGTCCCGGATGATGTACTCATCCAGAGAGTTGGACGCGGAAATCCGGCACTCGGTCCAGCCCGCGTCGTCCAGCATCTTCCGGGCCTTCCGGGTGAGATAGGCGATGTCGCCGGAGTCCAGGCGGATGCCGCACTTTTTGATGCCCAGGGGCTTCAGCACTGCGTCAAAGGCCCGGATGGCATCGGGGATGCCGGATTTCAGTGTGTTGTAGGTATCCACCAGAAGCGTCGCATTGTTGGGATAGAGACGGCAGTAGGTCTCAAAGGCCTTATACTGGGTGTCGAACATCTGAACCCAGGCATGGGCCATGGTTCCTCCGGCGGGCACGCCGAAGAGCTGGTCGGAGATGGTGCAGGCCGTGCCGGCGCAGCCGCCGATATAGGCCGCCCGTGCGCCGGAGATGGCGCCGTCGGTGCCCTGGGCCCGGCGGGAGCCGAATTCCAGCACCGTCCTGCCCTGGGCCGCCCGGACGATGCGGTTGGCCTTGGTGGCAATCAGGCTCTGATGGTTCAGGGTCAGCAGGGTAAAGGTCTCAATCAGCTGGGCCTGAATGGCAGGGGCCCGGACCGTTATCACCGGCTCATAGGGGAAAATCGGCGTTCCCTCGGGAATGGCCCAGATATCCCCGGTGAAGCGGAACTTCCTGAGATAGTCCAGAAAGTCCTCGGAGAAGAGATTCCGGCCCCGGAGGTAGGCGATATCCTCCTCGCTGAAATGCAGGTCCTGAATATACTCAATCAGCTGAGCCAGGCCTGCGCAGACGGCAAAGCCCCCCTTGTCGGGCACATCCCGGAAAAATACGTCAAAATAGGTCATCCGGTCCTGATATCCGGCATGAAAATAGCCGCCGCCCATGGTCAGCTCGTAGAAGTCGCAAAGCATGGTCATATTCAGCTTTTGTTCGGTGTTCATTTCAAACGCCTCTTTTCGATTTGGTTCTCTTGATTATACGCAGAACGCCAAAGAAAAGCAATCCCTTTTTCATTTTTCTCCCCCCTCCGGCGGCAGACGGCGGAGGGGCGGACGCCGCGGCGGGCCGGTCTTTTGACTGAATGCGTAAAAGGCCGCTCCCAATGGGAAAGCCGGGTTGCAAATATGTGAAAAATGCGGTATCATAAGGAAAATATTCCGGCCCACGGGCAGCGCCCACACAGCATACCGGGACAGATTAAATAAGGAGAGCGACGGCATGAGCAACGGCAGACAGGTCTCCCTGGTCATTATGGCGGCGGGACTGGGGTCCCGCTACGGCGGGGACAAGCAGGTGGACGGCATCGGCCCCCACAACGAAATCCTGATGGAATACTCTATCTGCGACGCCCTTCGGGCGGGCTTTGGCAAGGTGGTATTCATCGTCAAGCCGGAGATGGCGGAGATGGTGGAAGGCCTCTGCGGCGGCTATCTCCGGCGGAAAACCGCCCTGGACGGCCGGCCGGTGGAAGTGGCCTTCGCCTGTCAGGATTTTTCCTCCATACCGGATTTCTATACCATTCCGGCGGAGCGCTCCAGACCCTTCGGCACGGTGCACGCCCTGCTGTGCGCGGAATCCTGCGTCCAGGGGCCCTGCTGCGTCATCAACGCCGACGACTACTATGGCGCGGACGCCTACCGGACGATGTACAGGGCCCTGAACACCCTGCCGGAGACGGGCCGGGCGGCCATGGTGGGCTACCTGCTGAAAAACACCGCCAGCCTTCACGGCTCAGTGTCCCGGGGCGTGTGCACCATGGAGGACGGACGGCTGCGGGCCATTCACGAGACGAAAAAAATCCGGCTCTGCGCCGATGGCTCCCTCCGGGACCTGACGGCGGACCGGCTCCTGAATCCGGAGGCGGTGGTCTCCATGAACTTCTGGGGCTTCATGCCCTCTGTTTTCCCGGCCCTCCGCCGGTACTTCGAGGACTTTTTGAGGGACCTGCTCCAGGCCCGCCGGGAAGGCCGGGAGGATCTGGCGGCGGAATGCCTGCTGCCGGTGATGGTGGACCACCTGATTCGGACAGGGGCGCTGGAGGTGGACGTGCTCCGGTCGGCAGACCGGTGGTTCGGCATGACCTACCAGGAGGACCGCGCCCTTGTGGCCGGGGAGCTGCGGCGGCTCCACGGGGAAGGCGTCTACCCGGAGAGCCTGCGGACCTGAGAACCCATACGCGCCCCCACGGCGAAAGGAGGCCGGCCCATGCCCAGAAAAAACGCCCGCAACACCAAAAACCGCATCATCTCCGCCGCCTGGAAGCTCTTCTACGACCAGGGCTATGAGGATACCACGGTGGAGGACATCATCTTTGAATCCGAGACCTCCAGAGGCTCCTTTTACCACTATTTTGACGGCAAGGACGCCCTCCTCGGCACCCTGGCCAACGTCTTCGACGAGAAGTATGAGGAGCTGATTCCCGCCATGGACCCCGGCCTGTCCGCCATGGACAAGCTCATTTTCCTGAACCATGAGCTCTTCGCCATGATTGACGGCGGCATCTCCCTGGACCTGCTGGCCCGGCTCCTCTCCACCCAGCTGCTGGCCCGGGGGGAAAAGCATCTGCTGGACCGGAACCGCACCTATTTCCGCCTCCTGCGGAAGATTGCCGTCGAGGGCCAGCGGGCGGGGCAGCTGCGGACGGACCTCACCGCCAACGAAATCGTCAAGGCCTACGCCCTGTGGGAGCGGGCCCTGCTGTATGACTGGTGCCTCTGCGGCGGGGAGTATTCCCTGGTGGCCTGCACCGACCAGATGACCCCCATGTTCCTCCGGAGCTATCTGCCGGAAGATGGAAAAAGCGCACAGGAAGTGCCGAAATCGATTCCTAAAAACCGTCCGGCGGAAAATGACTGAGGCAAAAGAGATACAGGAATATGACAAGGAACGGTGTATAGAATTCATTCTGTACACCGTTCTATCTTGCGTTCCGGCGGAAAATGTGGTATGATGCCACACATTGAACTGCGAAAAGGAGAGAGAACTTACATGTCTACTGCACAAATCTGCATCATGGCCACCATCATCCTGTATCTGTGTTTCGTCATTTTCACAGGGGTGATGATTGGCCGCCGTTCCAAGAAGAGCGCCGAGGGCTTCTATCTGGGAGGCCGGGGCATCGGTCCCCTGGTCACCGCCATGAGTGCCGAGGCCAGCGACATGAGCAGCTATCTGCTCATGGGCATCCCGGGCCTCGCCTACCTCAGCGGCGTGGCCGACGCCAGCTGGACCGCCATCGGCCTGGCCGCGGGCACCTATCTGAACTTCCTGCTGGTGGCCAAAAAGCTCCGCCGGTACAGCGTGAAGCTGGACGCCATCACCATCCCCAGCTTCATTTCCAAGCGCTATGACGAGAAAAAACCGGTGATTATGTGCATCTCCGCCCTGATTATCCTGATTTTCTTCGTGCCTTATGTGGCCTCCGGCCTGGCCGCCATCGGCAAGCTGTTCAACAGCCTTTTCGGCTGGGACTACATGGCGGCGGTGGTTGTCGGCGCCATCGTCATCATCAGCTACACTTCTATCGGCGGATTTTCCGCCGTGGCCACCATGGACCTGATCCAGTCCGTCATCATGACCACCGCCCTGGCCATCATCGTGGTCTTCGGCGTGGTCCAGGCCGGCGGCATGGACGCGGTGATTGCCCACGCCCAGACCCTCCCCGGCTTTTTCAGCTTCTCCGAGACCTATAATGTTTCCACCGGCTCCGCCGAGCCCTACGGCTTCATCCGCATCATCTCCATGATGGCCTGGGGCCTGGGCTACTTCGGAATGCCCCACATCCTGGTCCGCTTCATGGCCATTCGGAACGAGGACGAATTGACCCTCTCCCGCCGCATTGCCGCCGTCTGGGTGGTGATTTCCATGGGCGTGGCGGTGTTCATCGGCATCGTGGGCCACGCGGTGTCCTCTGTGGGCCGGGTGCCCTTCCTGGAGGGCAGCGCCACCGAAACCATCATTGTGAAGCTCTCCGATCTGCTGTCCACTTACGGCATCTTCCCCGCCATTGTGGCGGGCTGCATCCTGGCGGGCATCCTGGCCGCCACCATGTCCACCGCCGACAGCCAGCTTCTGGCCGCCTCCTCCGCCTTCTCCGAGAATCTGGTGCAGGACGTGTTCGGCGTGAAGCTGACGGAGAAACAGACCATGCTCATCGCCCGGCTCACCGTGGTGGTCATCGCCATCATCGCCCTGTTCCTGGCCCGGGACCCGGACAGCAACGTGTTCCAGATCGTCTCCTTTGCCTGGGCGGGCTTCGGCGCCACCTTCGGCCCCGCCATTCTCTGCGCCCTGTTCTGGAAGCGCAGCAACCGTCAGGGCATCATGGCGGGTCTGGTGGCCGGCAGCATCATGATCTTCGTGTGGAAATTTCAGATCAAGCCCCTGGGCGGCATCTGGAACATCTATGAGCTGCTTCCCGCCTTCGTGGTGGGTCTGGCCGCCATTGTCATCGTGAGCCTCCTTACCCCGGCCCCCGGCGCGGCGGTGGAAAAGGTCTTCGACGAGGTCAACCGCAAATAAACAGCTCCCAGCTGAAACAGCCTGCCGCGAAAGCGGCAGGCTGTTTTGCGGTTCGTTCCGGATTTCCTCCGCGGGACGCCGTCCCGGACGCCTTGCCGTGCATCCTTCAGGTTCCGGATGGGGTCTCACGGGAAATCATCCCCTTGTCCGGGTCCTTCCGGAGGCCGGACTTTTCCGCCTCCGGCTGTGTCCCTGTCCTGGATTATGCGTCTCCGCCGTCCCTGCTTGTGGCCCGGATGATGGTCTCCTTGCCGTCCTCTGTCTCGTAGCGCGCAATGTCCCAATCCTCTTCCGGGGTGCTGCGCTCGTTGGTCCAGCCCATGGGGTTCTCAGCCAGGAAGGCCTCTGCCGCCGCCGGGTCCGCCTTGGCGGGGTCCAGGGGCAGGGTGAACAGGGCCTGAACGCCGGTGAAGTCGTCGCAGAACCGGATGGTCCCGTCGTCGTTCACATAGAAAATGGAGTTGTTGGGCGCGCTGCCCTCGTAGAAGGCCATATAGACCGTGCGGTCCGCGAACATCTCGATGCTCTGGGTATCCAGCAGGTAGTAGTAAACGCCGTCCTTAGCCAGGCCGGACGCTCCGGCTCCCAGCGTCCAGTTGTTCACCGCCGTAGGGGAGCAGCCCGCCGCCAGGGGTGTCATGGTGTAGGAGATGAAATCAAAATCCTGATTCGTCAGGTCCGTCCCGTCCAGGCGGCGGAGGGCCAGGACGGAATAGGTGTGGTCCTTCTCCAGGTCCGGGTTCAAAACGTCCAGGTTCCGCCCGGACACCAGACCCAGCAGGGTGATGGAGAAGTCCCCGCTCTCCACGGTCTCGTCAATCAGAATGGCGTCGGGGCCCTGGAAGGCCTCCGCCAGCAGAGGCTGGTTGTGCTCCTCCGCCACCTGGGCGGGGGACATCAGCAGCACGGCGGCGGACACGGACACCGCCAGCAGAGCGATGCAGGCGGCAATCAGCACCGCCATTTTCTTAGGTTTCGCAAACATCATTTCAGTACGCTCCTTTTCCAGTTCACGGGCGCGTGTTCGCAGCAGCTCCGCTGTCCGCTCCTGAAAATCCGCGGAAAAGGAGAGTTCATCAAAGGCGGACCGGTACTCGTCCCGATTCAGGCTCATAAACATTCCTCCTTCAGCATCTGCCGCAGCCGCTCCCGGCCGCGGGCCAGGCGGGTGCCCACCGTGGGGGCGGGCAGACCCAGCAGTCTGGCAATTTCCTTCATGGAATAGCCCTCGTAATAATAGAGGTGGATGACAGAGGCGTATTTCTCCGGCAGGGCCTGGACGGCCTCCCGGACAGCGCGCCCCCGGTCCGCCGTTTCTTCGCCGGCGGACTCGGAAACATCCTCCAGGGGGACATTCCGGCGCTCCGCCTGGCGGCGGAGATCGCTGGCACGGTGAAGAGTGGTGCGGATCAGCCAGGCCTTTTCGTGTTCGGCGTCCCGGAACACAGGCGCGGCGGTGAGCAGCCGCAGAAACGCCTCCTGCACCGCGTCCTCTGCGTCGGCGGCAGACTGGAGACGGGCGGCGGCCAGACGCAGCAGCATGGGGCTGTAGGCCTCCACGACCCGGCTGATGGTTTCATCGGTACCAAATGGAACCACGTTCCTCACTCCCTTCACCCTAAACACGTCTCAGCCCGGCAGAATTTTTCACCGCCGGAAAAAAGAATAAGCATCATAGCAGAAGAGGCCTCCGCCGGACAGGGAAAACGGAAAAATTTTGGAAAAAAGCCGCAGAAGGGGCTGACAAGCGGACAGAAATCTGTATAATAGAAATGTACTTCATTTAATTTATGATGCGTCTTGCCCCGGAGGCGCGGGAAGGAGACCGCAGTGGAAACAAAAGAGATCACCATGCAGACGGAGGAGAGCGGCGGCGTCGTGGCGCTGCCCCGCACCATCCACCTGGTTCCCATGGACCACATCAACGGCTTTGATGTGCGTCCCGGCTTCTATGAAATCAATGGCGCCACCGCCATCCCCGGCGGCGTGAACTTCACTGTCCACTCCCACGGAGCCACGGCCATTGAACTGCTGCTGTTCCACCGGACGGAAGAGGAGCCCTATGCCATTCTCCGATTCCCGGAGCGCTACCGTATCGGCAACGTGTATTCCATGATTGTGTTCAAGCTGAACATTGAGGAATTTGAATACGCCTACCGGGTCTACGGGCCCAACGACCCGGAGAAGGGCCTGATTTTCGACCCCTCCAAGTACCTGCTGGACCCCTATGCCCGGGCGGTGACGGGGCAGAGCAAGTGGGGCGTCTCCACCTCCCACGGCCAGCACTACAAGGCCCGGGTGGTGAAGGATGATTTTGACTGGGGCAACATGGAGCGGCCCCGCATCCCCATGGAGGACCTGGTCATCTACGAGCTCCACGTCCGGGGCTTTACCCGGCATGAGTCCTCCGGCGTGGTCCACCCCGGCACCTTTGACGGGCTCCGGGAGAAAATCCCCTACCTGAAGGAGCTGGGCGTCAACGCCGTGGAGCTCATGCCCATCTTCGAGTTCGACGAGATGCAGGACGACCGCGTCTATGAGGGCAGGCAGCTCTATAACTACTGGGGATACAGCACCGTCAGCTTCTTCGCCCCCAACACCAGCTATGCCGCCGGCGTGGAATACAACCGGGAGGGCAACGAGCTCAAGCGCCTGATCAAAGAGCTGAACGAAAACGGCATCGAGGTCTTCCTGGACGTGGTATTCAACCACACGGCGGAGGGCAATGAGGACGGCCCCTTCTTCTCCTTCAAGGGCTTTGACAACAATATCTATTACCTGCTCACTCCCGAGGGTACCTACTACAATTTCAGCGGCTGCGGCAACACCCTGAACTGCAACCACCCCATTGTCCACCAGATGATTCTGGACTGCCTGCGCTACTGGGTCACCACCTACCGGGTCAACGGCTTCCGCTTCGACCTGGCCTCCATCCTGGGCCGCAACGAGGACGGCACCCCCATGAACAAGCCCCCCCTGCTCCAGGCCATGGCCTTCGACCCCATTCTGGGCGATGTGAAGCTGATTGCCGAGGCCTGGGACGCCGGCGGGCTCTATCAGGTGGGCACCTTCCCCGCCTGGAACCGCTGGGCGGAGTGGAACGGCCGCTACCGGGACGACCTGCGGCGCTACCTCAAGGGGGACGGGGGCTGCGCCCAGGCGGCGGCCCAGCGGATCATCGGCTCCAAGGACATCTATGAGGAGAAGAGCCGGAAAGACGCCTCCATCAATTTTCTCACCTGCCACGACGGATTCACCCTCTACGATCTCTATGCCTATAACGAAAAACACAACCTCCCGAACGGCTGGGGAAACACAGACGGAGCCAACGACAACCACAGCTGGAACTGCGGGGCGGAGGGAGAAACCGGGGACCCGGAGATCAACGCCCTGCGGCTGAGGATGTGCCGCAACGCCTTCGCCCTGCTGATGTGCAGCCGGGGCATCCCCATGTTCCTGGCGGGAGACGAGTTCTGCAACACCCAATTCGGAAACAATAACGCCTATTGTCAGGACAATGTCACCTCCTGGCTGGACTGGAGCCTCCTGGCGCGGCATCAGGACATGTTCCAATTTTTTCAGTACATGATCGCCCTGCGGAAGGAATACCGTATCCTTCGGGCCAATCTCAGCGACGGCTATTATGGCTTCCCCGACGTCAGCTTCCACGGCGTGGAGCCCTGGCGGGGCCAGTTCGGGGACCACGAGCGCTATGTCGGCGTCCTCTTCGCCGGTCAGGAACGGGGCAGCGCCCCCCAGGTGGTTTATGTCGCCTCCAACGCGTGGTGGGAGCCCCTTACCGTGGAGCTGCCCCGCCTGCCCTACCGGATGCGCTGGCACAAGGCTGCCGACACCTGGGCGGCTGAACAGACCCCGGAGGTCCTGGAGGAGGGCCGGTTCACCATCGGGCCCCGGAGCGTCATGGTCTTCGCCGCGAAGTGAGGACGCGGTATGGAGTGGAAAGATTTCCTGCTGATGACGCTTCTCATATTCGGAATGGCGGCGGCAGGCGTCGCGTTTTGCATCTGGATGATGAAGAAGGCGGGCATCCCGCTGACCGGGCTGGGTTATTACCAGAAGCTGCTCTACGACAACTGCACCTCCGTCCCCGGCTCCGGGCGGCGGACGCCGGACCGGTACCGGAGCCGCTGGTATTCCAAAAAGGGCAGCAAACTCTCCGTGGAGCTCACCCACACCCGGGGCACGATGGTGCTGGAATTCTACACCGAGGACGATCGGGTCCTCCAGCGCTGGGAACCCGGGGACCCCCTTGCGTTCACGGTGGAGCTCCCGCCCAAAACGGAGGTCTGGTGGCGGGCGGACATGAACCACTTCAGCGGCAGCATCTGCTTCCGCTGACGGAGGGCGGGCCGCCGGCAGTCCCCCATTGCCAAACATGCCAAACGTGCCGAAAGCATCGAAAGCATCGGAATACAGCGAAGCGCCCCTGCCAACCACGGCAGGGGCGCTTTTTGAAAGGAACCGCTTTTTCCAGTCTTCCCTCAATCCTTGGCCAGAGTGAAGCGGTCCACCAGCTGTTTCAGGCTGGCTGCCTCGGCAGAGAGCTCCTGGCTGGCGGCGGCGCTCTCCTGGGCGGTGGCGCTGTTGGTCTGCACCACCGAGGAAATCTGCTCAACGCCCTCCGTGACCTGGGTGATGGCGACGGTCTGCTTTTCCACAGCCTCCACCACGACGCCCATCTGGGTGGTTACATGACCGGCGTAAACACTGGTCTGCTCCAGGGATTCCGTCACCAGGTTCACCGCCTGGCTGCCCTCGGCAACGGCGGCGATGGAGCTCTCAATCAGCTCCTTGGTAGCCTTGGCCGCCTCGTCGGACTTGGAGGCCAGATTCCGCACCTCGTCGGCCACCACCGCAAAGCCCTTGCCGGCGCTGCCCGCCCGGGCCGCCTCCACGGCGGCGTTCAGCGCCAGGATGTTGGTCTGGAAGGCAATGTTTTCAATGGCGGCGATGATCTTGGAAATCTCCTCGGAGGCCCTGGAAATCTTCTCCATCGCGTCGTTCAGCTCTTTGACGTGCTCCACACTGACGCCCAGCATGCCGCCGGCCTGGTTGACATACTGGCCCGCCTCCTCAGCGGCGGCGGAGGTCTTTTTCGCGCTGTTGGAGATATCCATAATAGTGGCCGCCAGCTCTTCCACGGAGCTGGCCTGCATCATGGACCCCTGGCTCAGGGTCTGGGCCCCGGTGGAAACCTGGCCGCTGGCGGAGGAGACCTGACTGGCGGAGGCGTCGATCTGGCGCATGGTATTGCTCAGCTCCAGCTTCAGGTTGCGCATGGACCGCAGAATGCTCTGGAAGCCGCCCACATAGGCCTCCCGATGGGCCGACTGAATATCGAAATTCTGGCTGGCCATCTCGGTCAGCAAATAGTCGATGTCCTTGATGATGGTATTCAGGCCCGTCACCATCTCCGCCGTGGAGCGGGTCAGCTCTGCGGTCTCATCCTTCCCTGTGGTCTGGGGCACCGGAGAGTCCAGGTCTCCCTGCACCAGCAGCTTCATCCGCTTGGCGCAGGCCTGCATGGGTGCGCTGATGTTGCTGGACAGCTTCAGCGCCACCACGATGGACGCCAGAATGGACGCCACAATCACCAGGACATTGATGAGCATTCCAAAATATGTATCCGCCAGATAATCCTTTTTCATGGCGGTGACGGCCACGCTCCAGCCGTCTGTCCCGCCCACCGGCGCATAGGCGGCAAACCGGGGGCCGTCCACGGCGCGGAAGCTGCCGAAGCCGACTTTCCCCTGCCGCATGTCCGCGTGGATGGCGGCCAGCTGCTTCAGGGAAGAATCCTCCTGGGCCTCCCGCTCCACATTCTGTGTTGTGATGGTTTCCAGCGTCACATCCGCGATGGTATCACCGTTTTTGTTAATCATATAAGTCCGGCTGTTTTCGCTGACCTTGACCGCGGACACGATGTTATTCAAAAAAGTCTCCGGCGGCACGAAATAGACCACGCCTGCAATCCGTCCCCTCTCGGAATAGAGGGGCGCGGCCACCATGATGGACAGCTCGCCTGTGATTTTGCTGACCAGGGGCTCGGACACGTAGACGTTGCCCGCCATGGCCTGTTTGACATATTCCCGGTCAGAGTAATCTTTTCCGTCAAAGATACTGATGCCGTCCATGCCGATGATATTGCCCCGCTGAAATCCGTGGAGGCTGACCCGCTCGTTGATGATGGCCTGTTTTTCCTCCAGAGAGACCATGGTACTGGACAGCTGGGAAATGCGGCCCGTGTCCATCGCCACGTTTTTATAGGCCGTCAGCTCCTGTTCGATGCGTCCCGCCGCCAGCACGGCCGTCTCGCTCATCATCTGGTCCACCGTGGCGATGGTGCTCCTGTAGTTCAGCGCGATGCTGGAAATACCCACAAACGCAAGGGCGGCCAGAACCGTCGCCATCAGACAGACCGTGATTTTTTTCCGAATACTGTTCATCTCTCTCCACCTCAATATCATCATAGCTGATCGGGATTCCCTGCCCGGGATTCCATTGCCTCTATTATATGAGCTGACCTCCCGCCTGTCAACGGCCTTCCGCTCTTTTGCGGAGTATTTCACCAAAGAAAAACCGCTTCCGGCGCCGCCGGCAGGGACAGCGCGCCGCGGCCCGCCCGGGAAAACGGGGTCCGTTTCCATTTTTATGAAAACGCTCCCTGTTTCACGCCTGATTTTTCCCTTAGCTTTCAAAAAACTGCGGCAGTTTTGACTGGCATGGAAGTCATATCGCCGCGGCGGCGGTCCGGAGGAATTCGCCGGACTCTTTCCCATTGGCCGGCCAGCCCGGCCAAAAGAAGATTGACAGGAAACTTTTCCCCCTCCCCTGCATAGACTGACCAATAGCACGCAGAGCAAGGAGGACACCGCCATGAAACACTTCGGGACCGGCGTTGGCGACGTCGACGACCTGATTTTTCAGGACTGCTGGATGCCCAGCGACCGCTGAACACGGGGACGCCGCGCCTGCGGCGTCCCGCCCGGCGGCGGGGCGGGAAACAGTTGACAAGCGTCTCCTTTCCGCATATACTGTGCTCATATTGACGGGGACCGCGCTTTGCGCATATTCGAGGGGGACATGCCCCCGCCGCGGCACTCCCGCCTCCACCCGGAGGCTGTCTGCATATCCCCCGGAAATTCTCCGTAAACCCTATTCCAAAAAGGAGCGTGAACCCCATGGACCTGACTCTGAACAGCGCCGTGCTGGGCGTGGAGCTCTCCGGCATCCGCCGTTTTACCTTCCTGGTGCGGGATACCCCCGGCGCCGTGGCCATGACCATCGGTGAACCGGACCAGAATTCCCCCGAAGCGGTCAAGGAGGCCGCCAAGGCCGCCCTGGACGCCAACGACACCCACTATCCCCCCGGCAACGGCTACCCCTATCTGCTGGAGGCCGTCTCCCGATTTGAGGAACGGGTCCACGGCCTCCGCTACAGCCCTGACGAAATCATTCTGACCATCGGCGCCACAGAGAGCCTGTTCATCGCCCTCTCCACCATGCTGAATCCCGGCGATGAGGTCATCATTCCCACGCCGGCCTTCAGCCTCTACGAATCCATCACCCAGCTCTGCCGGGGCGTGCCGGTGGCCCTGCCCACAGAAAACAGCCAATTCCAAATCAGCCCGGAGGCGCTGAAAGCGGCCATCACCCCCAAAACCAAGGCCATCGTCCTCACCTCCCCCAACAACCCCACCGGCTGCATCTACACCCGGGAGACTCTGGACGCCATCCATGAAATTTTAAAGGACAAGCCCATCTTCGTCCTCTGCGATGATGTATACCGGACCCTGATTTATACGGACGGTTATCACAGCTTTGCCGAATATCAGGACATGCGGGACCGGATCATCGTGATCCAGAGCTTTTCCAAGCCCTACGCCATGACGGGCTGGCGGCTGGGCTACTGCATGGCCGACGCCCCCATCCGGGACAGGATGCAGATTTTCCACCAGTATTCCGTGGTCTCCGCCCCCGCCTTCGTTCAGCCCGCCTGCGTGGCCGCTCTGGAGAGCGACACCGCCCCCGTCACGGCTCTGTTCCAAAAGCGCCGGGACTATGTATACCGGCGTCTGCGGGACATGGGTCTGGAGGTTCAAAAGCCGGAGGGCGCTTTCTACATGTTCATCAACATTCAGAAATTCGGCATGGACTCCCTCTCCTTCTGTGAAAAGATGCTGAAGGAGGGTCTGGTAGGCCTCATCCCCGGCGTATATTTCGGCACCGAGGGATATATGCGCCTGTCCTACTGCTATTCCGACGAGGATCTGAAGGAGGGCCTGGACCGGATCCAGCGGTTCATCGCGGCCCTGTAAAGCGAAAAAGCTGAAAAATCCGCAAAAGTTCCAACAAAGCCGCAAAAAGCGGAAAAAGGCCCAAAAAAGCGCTGTGCCCTCCGGCACGGCGCTTTTTTGCCCTCCACCCTCACATCAGCAGCAGCTTTTTCAGAAATTCCACGCCCCGGGGCAGGACGGCCTCGTCGTCAAAGCAAAATTCCGGCGCGTGAAGCTCCGGCGCATCTCCCAGACCCAGGAAGAAAAAGACGCCGGGGACCCGTTTCTGATAGAAGGAAAAATCCTCCGCCGCCAGAGCCGGGCGCTCCAGAGTCCGGGGGGCGTCCGGGCCCAGAGCGGCCCGGAGGGCGGCATAGAGCCCCTCGTCGTTCCACACGGCGGGATAACCCTCGCTGAGATGGACCTGAACGGCGCAGCCGGTCTCCGTCTCAATGGCCCGGCCCAGCGCCTCCAGACCCTGCCGCAGGAGGATATGGACCTCCTCCCGATAGGTCCGGAGACTGCCCTCCAGCACCGTTTTCCCGCTGACGGCGTTGCGGACGGTCCCGGAGACCATTTTGCCGAAGCGCAGCACCCTGGGCTCCTCCGGAGGCATGCACTCCTCCGCCAGAGCATAGGCCCGCCGGAGGAACTCCGCCCCGGCGGTCAGGGCGTCCCGCCCCTCCGCCGCCCGGCTGAGGTGGACGCTCTTCCCGGAAACCGTCACCGTGACCTCGCTGGACCGGGCCATCAAAGGACCGGGCCGGGAGAAAATCCCGCCCCGCTCCAGCCCCGGCCAGAGGTGGAGGCCGAAGACCCGGGATACCCGGCGCTCCTCCAGAACGCCGGTTTCACAGAGCCGCCCGGCCCCGCCGGTGGTTTCCTCGGCGGGCTGGAAGAGAAAGAGGGCATTCCGGGGCAGCTCCGGCCTGTGGGCGGCGGCGTACTCCGCCAGCGCCAGGGCCATGGCGGTATGGCCGTCGTGTCCGCAGGCGTGCATCCTCCCGGGATGGACGGAGGCATAGGGCAGGCCGGTGGCCTCCTCCACCGGAAGCGCGTCCATGTCCGCCCGGAAGGCGGCGGTCTCCGGCCGGCCCGCGTCCACAAAGGCGCAGACACTGCCGGGAATGGGGGAAAACGGCGTCAGGCCGAAGCGCTCCAGCCGGCTCCGGACATAGCCGGCGGTCTCCGTCAGCTGATCGTCCAGCTCCGGAATCCGGTGGAGCGCGCGGCGGTATTCAACGACAGACTGTGTCATAAACAGCTCCCTCCTGTTGAGGTATTTTTCCCATCATAGCACGCCGCAGCCCCCCGGAACAGGGGTCCGGGGGACTTTTTGGCACTTTTCACAAGAGCCCCTTCCAAATTCCGGCCCCTTTTTCAAAAATTCCTCTTGCAACGCCGGAAGGAAGATGATATGATAGCGAAAACTGAGATAGAGGCGCGGATGCGAAGATGTTCCGGGAGCCGGCGGGCTGAGAAGGGAACGGAGGCAATTCCGCCGAACTCTCCGTTCAGGTATGGGCGGAGGGTGGGGCTTGGGGAAATACCTCCGGCACTGTCTGCGGCGCATCCGCCGCAGGGGCGCTATCCGCTTACAGAGAGGCACACCTGTTCAGGGGGTGCAGGGACTGTCGGCCGGAGCGCGCTCCGCCGGCTGTTTTTTTCACCCAGCGGGTTCTGATCTTCAAATTTATTGAAAATACTGGAGGACGTCAACATGAAATTCGATCAACTGAAGGGTTCTATCGTCGCCATGATTACCCCGTTCCAGGAGGACGGCAGCGTCAATTTCAGCGTGCTCACCGATTTGCTGGAGCGTCAGATCGCCGCCGGCACCGACGGCATTCTGGTGCTGGGCACCACCGGCGAGTATCCCACCATGAGCCACGAGGAGGATGCCTCCGTGGTGGCCCACACCATCCGGGTGGTCAACGGCCGGGTGCCCGTGATGGTGGGCAGCGGCTCCAACTGCACCGCCACCCAGATTGAAAAGAGCCTGGAATATCAGGACATGGGCGCGGACGCCCTGCTGCTGATCTCCCCCTATTACAACAAGGCCAATCCCGAAGGCATGTACCGCCATTTTGCCGAGACGGCCAACCGTGTGAACGTCCCCTGCATTCTCTACAACGTCCCCGGCCGCACCGGCTGTTCCATCCCCGTCTCCGTCGTGGAAAAGCTCAGCAAGCACCCCAACATTGCCGGCATCAAGGAAGCCAGCGGCGATATGTCCTATGCCATGCAAATCGCCCACTGCGTCAGCCCCAGCTTTGCCCTCTACTCCGGCAACGACGACATCACACTGCCCCTGATGAGCATTGGCGGCAGCGGCGTGATCTCGGTCTATGCCAACGTGATGCCCGCCATGTGCCATCAGATTGTGTCCGACTACCTCAGCGGCAATCAGGCCCAGGCCCTGGCCAATCATCTCAAATACCTCAGGCTGATGAACGACCTCTTTATGGAGGTAAACCCCATCCCCGTCAAGAGCGCCATGAACATGATGGGGCTGAACGTGGGCCCCATGCGCCTGCCCCTGTGTGAGATGAGCCCGGAGCACACCGCTGCCCTCCAGGCCACCCTGAAGGAGGCGGGACTGCTGTGAGATATCTTCTGATTGGACGGGGCAGGATGGGCCGTCTCATTCAGGAGACTGCCCAGGCCGCCGGGGACGAGATTCAGGCCTCCTTTGGCCGGAACGACCTGGACCGGCTGGGGCAGCTGGGCCGTGTGGCCGACGTGGTCATTGACTTCTCCCGGCCCGAGACCCTGCCGGAGATCGTCTCCTATGTCCGCCGCACCGGCACCCCCCTGCTCTCCGGCACCACCGGCTTCACCCCCGCCCAAATGGCCCAGGTCGAGGCCCTGGGGGCTTACGCCCCGGTGCTGTGGGCGGCCAACTTCTCTCTGGGCATGGCGGTTCTGTACCGGGCCCTGCGGGAAATCTCCGGCGTTCTGAAGCCTGATTTTGACATTGAGCTGGTGGAGGCCCACCACAACCAGAAGGAGGACGCCCCCAGCGGCTCCGCCAAGCTGCTGCTGGAGGCCATCGACTCCCGGCACGAGCAGCCCCTGAACTATGGCCGGGAGGGCGTCACCGGAAAGCGGCCCAAGGGTGAAATCGGCGTCCACGCCCTCCGGGGCGGCACCGTGGCCGGGACCCACACCGTCCACTTCTTCGGCCCCGACGAAGAGCTGTCCTTTACCCACCGGGCGGCCAGCCGCCAGATCTTCGTCAACGGAGCGCTGCATATGGCCCGGATGCTGCCGGGGAAACCCAACGGGGTCTATGACTTGCAGAAGATACTTTTCGGCGGCTGAACTGAATTAGGAATTAGAAATTAGAAATGAGGAATTTTTCCGGTTTCGGCAATTCCTAATTCCTAATTCCTCATTTCTAATTCGACACAGGAGGTTTTTATGAACGCCCAGGAAATCATCGACTATATCGCCAATTCCGAAAAGAAAACCCCGGTGAAGGTCTACGTAAACCTGACGGAGGACGTGGACTTCGGCTCCGCCAAAGTCTTTGGCACACGCCTGAGCCAGATTGTATTTGGGGACTGGGAGGAGCTCCGCCCCATTCTGGAGGCCAATACAGACAAAATCGTGGACCTGGTGGTGGAGAACGACCGGCGGAATTCCGGCGTGCCCCTGCTGGACATGAAGGGCATAAAGGCCCGGATTGAGCCCGGTTCCATCATCCGGGAGAAGGTGGAAATCGGTGAGGGAGCCGTCATTATGATGGGGGCTGTCATCAACATCGGGGCCATGGTCGGACGGGGCACCATGATTGACATGGGGGCCGTGCTGGGAGGCCGGGCCATTGTGGGGGACCACTGCCACATCGGCGCGGGCACCGTCCTGGCCGGCGTGGTGGAGCCTGCCTCGGCCACGCCGGTTGTCATTGAGGACGGCGTGATGATCGGTGCCAACGCCGTGGTCATCGAGGGGGTCCGGGTGGGCCGGAACGCCGTGGTGGCCGCCGGGGCCGTGGTCATCGAGGACGTACCGGAAAACGCCGTGGTGGCCGGCAGTCCCGCCCGGGTCGTCAAGATGAAGGACGAGAAAACAGAGAGCAAAACCGCGCTGGTGGACGCGCTGCGGAAGCTGTGAGGGCGCATCCCTGATATGAAAAAGAGGAATCCGGCGTTTCCGGCTGCGGAACGCTTCGGATTCCTTTTTCCTGCACCGAAAATGTTAAAATTTCCCTCTCCTGGCTCACAGGCCCAAAGGGCAAAAAGAAACGGCCGGAGCAGCGCTCCGGCCAGCGTACGCTGGGAAAAAATTCTCTGTGTTCGCTGGTTTTACAAGCTCTTCAGCTCTTTCATACATTTGGGGCAGATGTTTTTCCCCTTGAAAATGGTGATATCCTTGGTGGCGTCACAAAAAATGCAGCTGGGCTTGTACTTCTTCAGAATAACAGACGAGCCATCCACATAGATTTCCAATGCGTCCCGCTCAGCGATGTCCAGGGTGCGGCGCATTTCGATTGGAAGAACGATTCGCCCCAGCTCATCCACCTTTCTCACGATACCAGTCGCTTTCACTGTGGTTCTCCTTTCCCTCATTTTTTTACTCTCATCCAAAGCTAAAGAGACAATATCATAACTTGTCACTATTTGTCAATTGCTTAAGCAAAAATTAAAAAGATGTTCATAAATGAAGCAAAAGGAGGAATTTTCCTGTGGCAATGACCTGGGTGTGGACCGGAATGGTAGTACTTTCGCTGCTGTTTGGAATGGTCTCCGGAAATCTGGACGCGGTGGCCAACGCCGCCCTGGAGGGGGCCCGTTCCGCCATAGACTTGAGCATCTCTATGGCGGGCATTCTCTGCCTCTGGAGCGGCGTCATGGAAATCATGAACGCCTGCGGCATCTCCGCGGGGCTGGCCCGGGCCTTCCGGCCCCTTCTGCGGCGGCTGCTGCCAAACGCCAGCCGGGACAGGGAGACACTGGCGGCGGTATCCGCCAATGTCTCCGCCAATCTCCTGGGCCTTGGCAACGCCGCCACGCCTCTGGGCATTCAGGCCGCCCGGCGGATGGCCCTGGGCTGCGGCGGCACAGCCAGCGACGAGCTGTGCCTGCTGGTGGTGCTGAATACCGCCTCCATCCAGCTCCTGCCCACCACCGTCGCCTCGGTCCGGGCCGCTGCCGGAAGCCGGACGCCCTTTGACATTCTGCCGGCGGTATGGCTGACCTCGGTGCTGTCGGTGGCGGCGGGGCTTCTGACGGCCTGGCTTCTCTCCCGCCGGAGGGGAAGGAGGGCAGCATGAATCTCAGCGCGTATGTCATCCCCGTGCTGCTGGCGTCGGTGGCTGTCTACGGCATGGGGCGGCATGTGGACGTCTACAGCGCCCTGACCCATGGAGCGGAGGAGGGCCTGACGGTGCTGCTGCGGGTGGTGCCGGCCCTGGTGGGCCTGCTGACGGCGGTGTCCATGTTCCGGGTCTCCGGGGCCATGGAATGGCTGTCGGGCTTGTTCGCGCCTGTTCTGGAGCTGCTGGGCGTGCCGCCGGAGACCGCCCCGCTGATGCTGGTGCGTCCGGTATCCGGCAGCGGGGCCCTGGCCGTGGCCACCGACCTGATGGCCGCCCACGGACCGGACAGCTACATTGGCCGGGTGGCAGCGGTGATGCTGGGCAGCACCGAAACCACCTTTTACACCATTGCCGTCTACTTCGGGTCCGCCGGCATTCACAAAACCCGCCATACCGTTCCCGCCGCTCTGGCGGCGGACCTGACCGGGTTCGTTGCCGCGGCCTTCGCGGTGCGTCTGCTCTTCGGTGGACCATAACGGAAACCGGCAGTTCCATGCCGCCTGGCGGCATCTGGGGTCTTTTTATCGCGGGCGGCGGCAGAAAAAATCCTGCCCGCACTGCGGACAGGATTTTTATGGAAGCATTCTTACACGTGAATACCGCCGATGAAATATGTATTGTAATAGCCGCTGGTCAGATCGCTGTAAATCACGCCGCCGCTCCGGGAGGAGGAGGAATGAATGATCTGTCCGCCGCCGACATAGATGCCGGCGTGAGAACAGGCCTTGCCGGCATTGCGGGCGGGATCGTTAAAGAAAACCAGGTCGCCGGGCTGGAGCTCACCGATGCTGTAGACTCTGGTGCCCATGCCGCTCTGCCACTGGCCGGTGGCCGTGTGGGGCAGGGAGTAGCCAAACTGGCCGTAGACATACATGGTGAAGCCGGAGCAGTCAAAGCCGCTGGGGGACGCGCCGCCGTAGCGGTAGCGGGTGCCCAGGTACTGCTTGGCCAGGTCCACGATGCCGCCGTTGGAGCTGGAACTGGAACTGGTCAGATCCAGGAAGTCGCTGCGGATATAACCCTCGGTGCCATATGTGCAGGTAACGCTGTACCAGCCGTCGGCCAGAGCCGTGGCGGTGACGACATCGCCGGTGCCAAGGGAGGCCAGAACCTCGCCGTCGGTGGAGGGTGTGGCACGGACATTGACGCCGCTGGCGTTGACCCGTCCATAGCTTTCAAACACGCCGTCGGTATGAATCTCCAGGAATTCAGCGGAGACATAGCCGGTCTTGCCGTTGTAGGCCACCTGATACCAGCCGTCTGTAGAGTCGTCCAGAATGGCCAGCGTCACGTCCTTGCCCAGAGTGGAGACGATTCCCGCCTCGGTGGAGGGCTCGGAGCGGAGCCGCAGGCCGGAGCCGGTGGTCACGCCGGTATCCACAGCCAGTCCCGCCTCGGCGGCGAAGGCGCCGGCGGTCAGAAACAGGACGGAGAGGGTGGTCAGCACCAGGACCCGGAGGGTCTTTCCCGCGAAGTATGTCATAAGTAAGCTTCCTTTCGTGATCATTTGTAGAGAGAGGGGACTTGCTTCCGGTTTGTGCCGCTTGACGCCGTCAGGCGGCACAGTCCGCATGGGAGCCTATTTCTCCTTCCCCGACAAAGCCCGGCTCAGCCAGACAGCGGCGATGTCCATTGCGGAATAGAGGCTGGCCTTCTCGCTTTTCTTGATCACGCGGTCCCGGGATTTCAGATCCGGGTCGGTGAGCTGAAGCTGAATGGAGACTTTGGTGGCCAGGTCCAGATCCTGTTCCTTTTTGGTTTCCAGGACCTGCATCATGATGATATATTTATCCGCCATTGAACCATAGTAAATGAGGTTGCCGGCACGGCGGAGCGGATGCCCCTTATAGACAAGACCTTCTGTTTTCGTGTTCTTGTTTCCTGCCATGAAAACCCTCCTTGTAAAATTGTAACCAAATTGTAACATCTTTTTTCCGATTTGTCAACATCTGAAATTGGTCAAACCGACGGAAAAATAATGTCGATTTTCTGCGGTTATGTCAAAAACAGCAAAAATCCCATGGAGAGGAACCGGCGCACCCGCAGGCGGCTGGTCCCCTTCCATGGGAATGGAGGCAAATTGCGGTTACAGACTGTAACTTTTGTTACTCATATCACTGCGCCAGGTATTTCCGCACCAGAACCTGAAGCAGCTCATCACGGTCAATCTTGCGGATCAGAGTCCGGGCATTGTTGTGGTTGGTGATATACGTGGGGTCTTCGGACAGAATGTAGCCTACAATCTGATTGATAGGATTATAGCCCTTTTCCTCCAATGACTGATAGACCGACGAGAGAATCTGATGAATCTCCTCGTCCTTTTCCCTGGCTAGGCTGAACTTCCTGGTGAAATCGTCCATCCGAATATCACCTTCCTTTCCCGGCTCTTGCCGTTACTGTATAGTATACTCGATTTCAAAGAGACTGTAAAGAGGTTCCGGGGGAAATTTACGAAAGATTTTTACTCACAGCTGTTCCCGCCCCCGGATTTTTTAGGCTTCGGGCCCTCAACACCTGTGCCGGCAGCGTCCGGCGGGCCCCCCTTGTCCCCCCGGATAAATACAGAAAACAGCGGCAGCCTGCCGAAAGCATATTCCGGCAGGCCGCGTTCAGGAGAAAGGGGATTCAGCCGATGGAAATGGCGCTGACGGGACAGCCGTCCCGGGCCTCCTGGGCCAGTCCCATCTGGGCGTCCGGCACCTCGCCGCCGTGGGCAAAGCCGTCGTCTCCCATAGTGAAGACCTCGGGACAGGTCCCGGCGCACAGGCCGCAGCCGATGCAGTTTTCATTGACGCTGGCGTTCATAGGCGTCCTCCTACCAAAGAAAGAATCGGCCCCGTCCCAAAGAAACGGGACCCCGGCACATAGTGTGTCTCCTTTTCCGGTTTTTAAGCACGTTTGCGGCGGCTGTTCCCGAACCACATCCACCCGTTCCACATTGTAATATTGGAACAGCGCCAGGGCCTCGGGGCCGATGCGCTCCCCGGACACGGCGATGGGAACCGCCGGGGGACAGCTCACCGTAGTCGCGCCGCAGATACGGCCCAGGCTTTTTTCCGCCGGGACGGTCTCCTGGGGGGCAAAGAGGGCCTGCCGGACAGACAGGACCCGCTCCCCTCTGACCGGCGGCAGGACAGACCGGGGAAGAGGCGCGTTGGGCGCAAGGGTCTCCAGCGCGTCCGACAGAAAAGAGATATCCTCCTCCGTATTTTCCGGTGAGACCATCAGCACGCAGAAATCCCGGTCCGCGTATTCCGGCTCTGCGCCTCCGGTCCGCAGACAGGCCGCCAGCTCCAGGCCGCTCCAGCCATACGGGGCGGCGCCCAGGGTGAGCTTTAAGGGCTCGCTCCCCACCAGCGGCCAGCCCCGGCGGGCCAGCTTCTCCTTCAGCGCCGTCAGACGGGCGGCGGCGGCGCGGATGTCCACGGGCCCCTCAGCCCCAAGGTATCCGTTGCACAGGTCCAGAGAGGCCAGCGTCAGATAGGACGGGCTGGTGGACCCGAAGAGGGACAGGGCCGCCCTGGCATTCTCCCGGAAGGCCGCCGGGGCAGTTTTGGAAATATGCAGGTACGCCCCTCCCGTGAGAACCGGCAGGGTTTTATGGGCGGAGTCGCAGCACAGGTCCGCCCCCAGGTCCATAGGATGCCGGGAGGACTCCAGAAACCGCAGATAGGCCCCGTGGGCGTTGTCCGCCAGCAGCACCGTCCCCCGGGCATGGCACACTGCCGCCAGAGCGGCGATATCCAGCATATTGCCCAAATAATCCGGGCTGGTGACATAGACGGCGGCAGGAGGTGCGGCCAGAGCGGACAGGGCCCGCTCCAGGCCCTCCGCCGTGATGGGACAGGCGCAGATGGACCTGGCCGCCTCCTCCGGCCACAGCCAGACCGGCTCAAAGTCCAGCAGGGCGGCGGCGTGGACAAAGGATTTATGGACGTTCCGGGCGGCCAGAACCACCGGCGGCGTGCCCAACCGGCGGTTTTGCAGGGCCAGGTACAGCATGGCCTTGACGCACTGGCTGGAGCCCTCCGTAGAATAGAAGGCGGCCCCGGAGCCGAAGAGGGCGGCGGCGTTTGCCTCGCTTTCCGCGATGATGCCCGCCGCCTCATAGAGAGAATCCGCCCCCTGGATTTCCGTGATGTCCCACTCCTCGCAGCCCAAGGGCCCAAACCCCTTGTGGCCCGGCATATGAAAGCGGCTCATGCCCTCCAGCTGGTAGCCCTGCAAAAAATCCCAGATAGGCGTGGTCATGCCTCGTCTTCCTCCGCCAGAGCGGCTTGCAGCATAATGGCGCACTCCATCCGCTTGCGGAACAGCTCGCAGCCCGTCTCATAGACGCCCCGGATGGAGCCGGTGGCGTGGAAGGCATTGGCGGCGCAGCCGCCGGAGCAGTACATCCGGGCCCAGCAGCCGGCGCAGTCCGGCCGGGCGTAGGCGTTGCAGGCCCGGAACTCCTCCCGCAGCGCCGTATTGGTGACGCCGCTCCAGATATCTCCCAGCTTATAGGCCTCCTCGCCCACAAACTGGTGGCAGGGGTACAGGTCCCCCCAGGGGGTGACGGCCATGTACTCGGTGCCGGAGCCGCAGCCGGAGATGCGCTTGTAGATGCAGGGGCCGCCGGTCAGGTCCAGCATGTAGTGATAGAAGGTAATGGGCCGGCCCTCCTTGTGCCGCTTCAGCATTTCCTTGGCCAGAAGCTCATACTGCTCCTTGACAGTCTCGATGTCCTCCGCCGTCAGAGCCGCCGGGTCGCCGGGGGCGCAGACCACCGGCTCCATGGAGAGCTCGGTAAAGCCCAGGTCCGCCATGTGGAACAGGTCCTTTGTAAAATCAGGGTTCCGGTGGGTGAAGGTGCCCCGCATGTAGTACCGGGTTCCGCCTCTGGCCCGGATCAGCTGCTGAAATTTGGGGACAATGCGCTCATAGCTGCCGTTTCCGGCGTAATCCACCCGGAGCGCATCATGGATTTCCTTCCGGCCGTCCAGAGAGAGCACCACGTTGTCCATTTCCCGGTTGGCGAAGTCAATCACGTCTCCGTCAATCAGCATGCCGTTGGTGGTCAGGGTAAAGCGGAACTTCTTGCGGCAGGGGCCCTCCTGGGTCCGGGCGTAGGCCACCAGGTCCTTCACCACCTGCCAGTTCATCAGGGGTTCCCCGCCGAAGAAATCCACCTCCAGATTGGTCCGGCTTCCCGAGTGCTCGATGAGGAAATCCAGAGCCCGTTTGCCGGTCTCGAAGCTCATGAGGGCCCGGTCGCCGTGATACCTGCCCTGACTGGCGAAGCAGTAGGAGCAGTTGAGGTTGCAGGTGTGGGCCACATGGAGGCACAGGGCTTTCACCACGTCGCCGGAACGCTCCTTAAAGGTCCCGGCCAGATCTGCGAAGACATCCGGGGCGAAGAGCTGGCCGGACTCCTTCAGGTCCTCCACATCGGACAGACATTCCCGCAGCTCCGCTTCGGTGATGTCGGGCCGGTCCCGGTATTTCTCCAGCAGGGCGGAGACGATTTCCTCCGGCGTGTGATCGGGGAAAAGGGCGATGACGTCATAGGCTACCTCGTCCACCACATGGACGCCTCCGGAGCAGGTGTCCAGAACGATGTTATAGCCGTTGAGCTTGTATTGATGTACCATGGGAAAACCTCCTGTCAGATGGGAGCGCGGAAAACCGGGAATCCGGCGGAGAAAAAACGCCGCCAGGCGGCGGCGTTTTTCGGACGTCTCACTTCTTTTCGCACTTCTGGTTGGCGACGCCGCAGCTGGTTTTGCAGGCGGACTGGCAGGAGGTCTGGCACTCGCCGCAGCCGCCCTTTTTGGCGCTTTCGCAGAGATTCCGGGTCTTCAGAGTCTTGATTCTCTTCATAATGGTATCGCTCCAATCTGAAAAATTTGTGGATTTCGGATGCTTTGAGAGGAACCGGCAGGTCCCGTCCAACGGAGGCGCACCGGTCCGCAGTTTGCAAAAGTGTACCATAGGAGCAAAAAAAAGTCAAGGCGGAAACGGGAACCGGGCGTGTCCGCTCACCTATTTTATCAGAAGGAGGGGGCGGGCTCCGCCCCGTCTTTCGGAAACGCCGGGCTCCCGGAGAATGGACCGGGCTCCGCCCCGTTTTCCGGAGACACCGTCATTTTTTGGGGGGGACAGGCCGCCGGGAAACGAGGCGGGCGGGTTCCGCCGCCGGACGGCGGATTTCCGCACCGCTGCGCCGGAAGCCCTGCCCCAGCAAAAAAGCAAAAAGGGAAAAAGCGGCACGCCGGTTTCTCTCCGGCGTCCCGCCCCTATGTTCAGCCGTCTCCGCTCCGGGAAGTCACAGCTCCCGCATCAGGTGGAAGCTCTGCATCAGCTGCACGGAGCCATAGCCCCACTGGTTATTGGGATACTCCATATCGGGCCGCCGCAGGCAGCCACGGATGAGATAGGCGCGAATCTGATTGGTCCCCATGGTCGGGTCGTTTCCCTCCCGGATGCCCCACTGGAGCAGCAGCGCGCCGGTTCCCGCCAGCACCGCCGCCGCCGCGCTGGTGCCGCTCATCTGCCCTGGGCCATAGGGATAGATGCCCCCCACCCCTACGCCGGGGGCCACCATATCCGGCAGGACCCGCCCGCCCCAGGCGGGTCCCCGGGAGCTCCTGGCGTAGAGGCTTTTCCCGGCGCTGTCGTAGGCCCCGCAGCAGATGACCCCCACGGCGGTGGCGGGACAGGTGACGGTATAGTCCGGCGAGGCCGACAAAAACTCCACTGTGGGCGACACGAACCCCGTAATGGGAAGCCATACGTGATACTGCCCGTTCAGCAGCACGTCCCCGTGGAGCTGGATGGTCCACACCCCGGGCGTTGCGCCTAAAATGCGGATGATGGAGAGCTGCCCCCCGCTGTTCTCCACGGGAAAGTGATATTCAATCTGCACCCGGGCCGCCTCCAAAACCAGCTTCACATCGGCGGCGGGGACGGCCCCCGGCCGGGCGGGCACCCGGCCCACCAGCTCTCCGGAGGGAGAGCGCACCGAGATGGACAGCCGATCCGCCACGGAATTCCAGACGGCCATGTAGATATCCCCGGCCCGGTCCCCCACCTTGAGATCAATCTGTCCCGGCTGCTCCCCAGGCTGGAGAACACCGCCGGTGTGATGCCGGGCCTCGGCCTCGTTCCCCGCCGCCACGCTGAGACAGACGCCCTTCTGGATGGACACATTCCCCAGGTACTCCTCAAAGACGCTGGCTCCGTCGTGGCTTCCGGCGTTGGTGCCCAGGCCGATGCAGATGGACACGGGGCGCCCCAGCTCCCTGGCCTTTTTCAGGATGTATTCCACCCCCAGCATCACGGCGCTGGACTCATAGGCGTCCTCCTGGTCCGGCGGGACGCAGTACCGCTCCCGGTAGAAGGGCCGGGCCTTCTTCAGCTTCACGGCGATGATTTCCGCGTCCGGAGCCGCTCCGGTAAAGTCCTCCGTCTCCCGTCCGGCGGCCACGGAGGCCAGGAAGGTGCCGTGGCCGTTCTCGTCCCGCTCCGGCACCAGGGCGTAGGGGTCCCCGGAGGCCAGGGCCGCGTCGATGTCCGCCTTGCTGTACTCCCGGCCCAGAAGGAAGCCGGAGGGCGGCTCCCCCTGGGCAGTCTGGTCGTAGATGTACTGGATTCTGCTGGTGCCGTCCTCATAGCGGAACACATCCTGGGTATAGTCGATGCCCGTGTCCAGAATGCCCACCAGCACCCCCCGGCCCTTCAGGTTCAGATAGGGCTGGCGGTGGACCTGGGAGACCCCCGCCGCCTCCAGGGCGGGCCGGTCCAGCAGGCCCAGAACCACCGAAGCGGAGCTGACAAAGGCCGCTCCCAGCGCCTCCCCCAGCTTATAGAAGTTCTCAGCCTTGACATAAGCCAGCACGTAGCACCCGGAGAGCATCTGCCCCACCACAACCTCGTTGGAGCTGCGGGCATACTCAAAAAAGGCGTCCGTGGCCCGGGTGACGAAATCCACGGTGTCAGGCGCATGAATAAACTCCAGCGTCTCAGGCGAAAGCCGCATGTTCAAAGCCCCCTTTCCAAATGATTGACCAGATCGTTCATCGTGGCGCAGAGGTTCAGCCGGCCATAGCCCCATTGGGCGTTTGGATACGTGAGAAAAGCGCTTCTCAGGGCCCCCTTGCACAAAAAGGCCTTCACCCGCTGGTTGTACAGCAGCCGGTCGTTCCCCCGGACCACTCCCCACTCCATCATCAGCGCCGCTGCGCCGGAGACAAAGGGCGCCGCCATGCTGGTGCCGGTAAAGGCGTCATAGCCGCCTCCGGCCTTGGCGGAGCGGACGCCCTCCGCCGGAGCCGCCAGGTCCAGCAGGGTCCGGCCCGCGCAGTCCTGGACGCCCCGGCCGGAAAAGGGGCTGACCGTCCCGGTGTCGGGCCGGAAGCCCCCTACCGAGATGGGATACATGGCCGTGGCGGGAAGCGTGATGGTCAAATCCGGCGTGGGCTGGAGGAAGGCGGTGCGGTCGCCCACCTCCTCCATGGTGGGCAGCCACACATTAAAGCGGCCGTCCGAAATGCTTCCGCCGTAGCAGCGGAGCTTCCACAGGCCGTCCATGCCGCCCGGCGGGCCGTCCAGCAGACACAGCATTTCCTGAGAAACGCTGTAATGGGTGGGCACACTGTAGAACACCGCCGCCCGGACAGAGCCGAAGCGCAGAGTCCGGGTCCCTTCCAGCAGCAGCCCGGTGGCCTGGCCGTTGGGCAGCACCAGTTCAAAAGCCGCCTCGTCAATAAAGTTCTTCCACAGGGAAAGGCAGATCTGCTCCCGCTGGGTGGACACGGTAAACTCCACGTCCAGAACACCATTTTCCGTCAGGCGGCCATAGTAATGGTGGGCGCCGGAGCCCTCGTTTCCGGCGGCGCAGACAATCACGCTCCGCCCCCGCTGGGCCGACTGGTCGATATAGGACTCAAACAGCGTCTGCCCCCAGTGAGAGCCGCAGTTGGTGCCGTAGCTGAGGTTAATCACACAGGGCATACCCCGTTCCTCCGCCTGGTCCAGCAGGAACTTCACCGCCCGCATAATATCGGTAGTCCGGGCGCTGGGCAGCTTTACCATGGCGATGGACGCCCCGGGAGCCACGCCGCTCCGCCCGGCGGCGACGGCGGCGACGGCGGTGCCGTGGCCGCTCTGGCTCATGGTGTCGGGGACCTGGCCGGCGGCAATCTCGGCCTCGGAGTAAAACGCTCCGCTGCGGAACCCCGCCGGCGGCGTGCCCTGAGCCGTCATGTCCCACAGGGCCACCACCCGGCTCTGCCCCTCCTCCCCCTGAAATTCCGGGTGGTTCAAATCAATCCCGGAGTCCACAAGGCCCACCAGCACCCCCTGACCTGTGAGGCCGTACTCCCGCCAGACCGGCGGGATGCAGGCGGCGTCCATGCTCTGCCGGTCCATGGGTCCCCCCTCCCGGCTGGCGAGGCCGCTGATGCGGCGCGACGGCTCGTAGCTGGTCACCTGGGGGTATTCCAGCAGGTATTCCGGGTCCTGGTCCCCCAGCTCCAGAATGGCAAACTGGGCGTCCAGCAGCTCCGTGGGATAGCCCAGGGAAAAAATATCCCCTGTGTATTTGACGATGTACTCCATAGGTCCCTCCTTTTGGATGCGGAAGCCCCGCCGGACAGTCGGCCGCGTCTGTTTTCACGGGGCAGGCGGAGAGACCAATCCCCCCGGCCCGCATAGAATAGTATACGGAAAGGAGGAGCATGCTTATGAATCCAACTTATCTGGACAAAGGCGATTTACAGGTATTTGTCACCGCGGGGGAGTCCCCCCAGCCCGTTCCCGGCGCACGCGTCCGGGTCACCGACCCGGCCAACGGCAATGTTCTGGAGGAGCTGACCACAGATTCCTCCGGCCAGACGCCCTTTGTGGAGCTGCCCGCGCCGCCCATGGAGCTGTCCGTAGTGGAGAGCGCGGCGGAACAGCGGCCCTACGCCGTCTACAACGTCACCATTTCCGCCGAGGGCTATCAGACGCTCCACATCGGCGGCGTGGAGCTGATGCCCGCCGGCCGGTCCATCCAGCGGGCGCCGCTGTCGGGAGCCGGCGGCTTCAACGTGCGGAACGTCCTTCTGCCCCCTCACGCCCTCTGGGGAGAGCCCTCCTCACGGCCCCAGGAGGACGCGGTCAAGCCCCTGCCGGAGCCGGAGGGCCTGGTGGTTCTGCCGGAGCCGGTGATTCCGGAGTACATCGTGGTCCACGCCGGCAGGCCGGAGGACACGTCGGCCCAAAACTATTGGGTGCCCTTCAAGGACTACATCAAAAACGTGGCGTGCAGCGAAATCTATTCCACCTGGCGGACGGAGGCCATCAAGGCCAACGTCCTGGCCATTCTCTCCTTCACCCTGAACCGGGTCTATACGGAGTGGTACCGGGGGAAGGGCTATGATTTCACCGTCACCAACTCCACAGCCTTCGACCAGTCCTATTCCCACGGCCGGACCATTTTCGAGGAGATCGGCGTGGTGGTAGACGATCTCTTCACCACCTATGTCACCAAAGAGGGAATTGCCCAGCCCCTGTTCACCCAGTACTGCGACGGCAGGCGCACCCAGTGCGGCGGCCTGAGCCAGTGGGGCTCCCAGGCTCTGGCGGAACAGGGCTGGGACACCATGGACATCCTGCGGAAATACTACGGTTCGGACATCTACCTGAAAAGTGCGGAGAAGGTGGAGGGCGTCCCCCTGTCCTACGGCGGCGAGGTCCTTTCCCTGGGCAGCGAGGGCGAGGCCGTGCGCACCATTCAGGCCCAGCTGAACCGCATCGCGGAGAACTTCCCCGCCATTCCCAAAACCCCGGCGGACGGCATCTACGGTCCGGGCACTCAGGCGGCGGTCACGGAGTTTCAGAAGGTCTTCCACATGCCTCAGACGGGCAGCGTGGATTTCGCGACCTGGTATGAAATTTCCAATGTGTTCGTGGCGGTAACAAACATGTCCTGAGTATGTCTGCCTGTTGACGGCGGCGCTCCCGGGGGGTACAATGGGGAAAACGGCTTGTCCGGACGGACGCCGGAACAGGAGCGCGCAGATGGAATATATCCCGGCGAAGTCAATCGTGAACCGCACCAGAGATTCCAGCTGGTTCGGCACGGAGTACAATATGAATCTCTACCGGGGCTGCTGCCACGGGTGCATCTACTGCGACAGCCGCAGCGACTGCTACCGCAACGATTCCTTCGACCAGGTCCGGGCGAAGGCCGACGCCCTGCGGATTGTGCGGAACGACCTGGAGCGCAGGGTCAGGCGGGGTGTCGTGGGCGCCGGAGCCATGAGCGACCCCTACAATCCCTTTGAAAAAGACCTTCTGCTTACCCGGCACGCCCTGACGCTGCTGGAGGCCTATGACTTCGGCGCGGCCATCGACACCAAGAGCGACCTGATTGTCCGGGACATCGACGTGCTGACCTCCATCAGCCGGACCATGCCGGTCCTCTGCAAGCTGACGGTCACGACCTGCGACGATGTTCTCGCGGCAAAGCTGGAGCCCCGCGCCCCCTCCCCCACCCGCCGTCTGGCGGCGCTGGAGCGGCTCAGCGCCGCCGGCCTGTTCGCGGGGGTTTTGATGATGCCCGTCCTACCCTTTCTGGAGGACAGTCCTGAGAACATCGCCGCCATTGTGGAGCGGGCGGCGGATGCCGGAGCCCGCTTTATCTATCCGGCCTTCGGAATGACCTGCCGCGCGGGACAGCGGGAGTACTTTCACCGGCAACTGGAGGCCTGTTTTCCCGGCCAGGGTCTGGCGGAGCGGTACCGGCGGCGGTATGGGAACCGCTATCAATGCACCAGCCCCAGGGCCCGGAAGCTGTGGGAGCTGTTTCAGGAGCAGTGCGGCCGCCGGGGCCTGCTCACTTCCATGGGGCAGATCGTCGCCGCGTCCCGCCGGGGCTATGAAACGGAGCAGCTGAGCCTGTTTTGACGATGGCCCCCCAAGGAGGCAGAGGGCCCGGCAGACCGCCCCAACCACCGTCCGTGTCCGACAAGGCCCCCGAAACGGGGCGGCCGCAGCTCCGCTGCCGGTGAATGCGGCAGGGCCTCCGCAGGCGGCCCCGCCGGGGCCCTTGTATGTTCAATGCCTGTTTTTGAATCTTCCCGGGAGCTCCCGAACGCTTGCGCAGCCTGCCGAAACGGTCAGAAGACGGTTCCGGCAGGCTGCATGGTTTTGACTGTATGTATTTTTTGCGCTGTGCACTTCTGTTCAGGCCCCCGCTGAACGCGGCAAAGCCCCGCTTTCAGCGGGGCCTTGTCGTTTGGAGAGATTTTTGAACAGAACCGGTCTGTTTATGGCCGGAACGCTTACAGCTCGCAGAGCTTCAGCAGCTCTTCCCAATTCCGGTCGACTTCCTTCTGGGTCTCCTCGATCATCCACTCGTTGCCGGGCTTGAACATGTGGGCGAAGCGGCCCTGAACCTTCAGATACTCCTCGACGGGCAGCTTGTTCTTGGGCTTGTAGCTCAGGATGTATTTGCCCTCAATGACCTCGTACATGGGCCACACGCAGGTTTCTACGGCCAGCTTGGTGATTTCCATCATCTTCTCGCTGGGATACCGCCAGCCACGGGGGCAGGGGGCCATGACGTTCAGGAAGGCCGCGCCGGGGGTGTAGATGGCCTTGTGGGACTTTTCGGTGATGTCCTTGAAGTTCCCGATGAAGGTGGTCTGGGCCACATAGGGAATCCCGTGGGCCACCATGATTTTGGTCAGGTTTTTCTTCTGCTGGGGCTTGCCGGGAACCACCTTGCCCACAGGGGTAGTGGTGGTGTCCGCAAAGTGAGGCGTGGAGCTGGAGCGCTGGATGCCCGTGTTCATATAGGCCTCGTTGTCGTAGCAGACATAGACCATGTCATGTCCCCGCTCCATGGCGCCGCTGAGGCTCTGGAAGCCGATGTCGTAAGTACCGCCGTCGCCGCCGAAGGCGATGAACTTATAGGTGCTGTCAATCTTGCCCCGCTTTTTCATGGCATGATAGGCAGTTTCCACGCCGGAGAGGGTGGCCGCGGCGTTCTCAAAGGCGTTGTGGATAAAGCTGTCCTTGTAGGACGTATAGGGATACATGAAGGAGGAGACCTCCAGGCAGCAGGTGGCAGAGCAGACCACCGCGTGGTCCTCCGGCTCCAGAGCCCGCAGCACCGTCCGCACGGCGATGGGGCAGCCGCAGCCCGCGCACATTCTGTGACCGCCGGTAAAGCGGTCTTCCTTCATGACATTTTCTTTCAGATTATAGGCCATTTTGACTGTTCCCTCCTTACTCGCGCACGTCCAGGTAACGATAGGTCTCGCCTACGTCGCCGGTCTCGGCAATCTTCTCCAGGTCCGCGAAGACATGCTGAATGCTTTCCACCCGCACGTCCCGGCCGCCCAGGCCGTAGATATAGCTGATGCCCTTGGGGCCGCTGATGCCGTTGGCGTACAGGCCCGCGCAGGTTTCCGCAAAGATGGGGCCGCAGTGGGCGTTGAAGCTGTCGTCCTTGTCCATGGCGGCAAAGGCCTTCACATTCTTCAGAGCCTCGGCAATCTCCTTGGCGGGGAAGGGCCGGAAGGAACGAATCTTAATCATGCCCACCTTCTTGCCCTGGGCCCGGAGCTGCTTGATGGCCTCCCGGGCGGTTCCGGCGGAGGAGCCGATGATGATGATGGCCTCCTCGGCGTCGTCCATCTCGTACTTTTCAATCAGACCATACTGGCGGCCCGTCCAGGCGGCGAACTCGTCCGCCACGTCCTGGATGACCTTCTTCGCGTCCATCATGGCCTGGGCCTGGGCGCGCTTGGTCTCCATGTAGTAAACAGGGGTGGAATAGGGGCCCACGGCGATGGGCTCATCCTTGTTCAGCAGGTAGTGAGCGGGCTTGTACTCGCCCACAAACTTCCGCACCGCCTCGGTCTCCTCCAGCTCGATGTTTTCGATGGCGTGGGAGGTGATGAAGCCGTCCTGGCAGATCATGATGGGCAGGTTGACCGCCTCGCCAATCCGCATGGCCTGGAGGTAGTTGTCATAGGCCTCCTGGTTGGTCTCGGCAAACAGCATCAGCCAGCCCGCGTCCCGGACGCTCATGGCGTCGGAATGGTCATTGTTGATGTTGATGGGACCGGACAGGGCGCGGCAGGACACCGCCAGGGTGATGGGCAGGCGGTCGGAGGCGGCCACGTACAGCATTTCGGCCATGTAGATCAGGCCGCAGGAAGAAGTGGCGCTGATGGCCCGGCAGCCGGCGGCCTGAGCGCCGATGCAGGTGGACATGGCGGAGTGCTCGGACTCCACGGCGATGAAATCGGTATCCACCTCGCCGTTGTCCACGTAGGCGGAGAAGTACTGAGGAATTTCCGTGCTGGGCGTGATGGGATACGCGCCCATGACGTCGGGGTTGATCTGCTTCATCGCGTAGGCAACGGCCTCGTTGCCCGATAAACGTTCTCTGATACTCATTGATTGCTCCCCTTCATTTTAGCAATTCTATGTAGCGTTGCTTAGACTTGGCTAAGTGCCAGACTGCAAAGTCAAAAGTTCTTTTGCCTACTTTTCCCCTTCGGGGACGTACTCCACTAAGGCTTTGCTCGGCAAAGCCAAGTGTCGTTACAGTCTTTCAAGAAAAGTAGGTTATTTTTCGTCCTTGACCATGGTGATGGCCCCGAAGGGGCAGACATTGGCGCAGATGCCGCAGCCCTTGCAGAAGAAGTAGTTGAAGTCCTCCCGCTTGCCGTCCTTGTTGACAGGGATGGACATGTCCGGGCACACCGGGGCGCACAGCAGGCACTGCTTGCACTTGTCCATATCCAGCACCGGCTTCATGGTCCGCCAGTCGCCGGTCTCCACCACCTGAGAGGTGCCGCCCTCAAAGATAGCGCCGCCGGGGGTGATGTCCTTCCATGTGACCTGAGGGGTCATATCCTTCGCTAAATGGCTCATCCTTCCTTGACCTCCTCCATAGAGCGTTTCAGGGCCCGCATGTTGCCCTCGATGACCTGGGGCTTGGTGGCGAACTTGTGCTTAAAGGACGCCTCCATGTCCTTGATGAACTCCTCCGCGTTGACCACGCCGGAGACCTTGACGATGGCGGCCAGCATGGGGGTGTTGGGGAAGTTCTTCCCCAGCTCCTCTTCGGAAATCCTGCCGGCGTCGATGGTGCACACCCGGCCCTCGTAGCCCTTCAGCAGAGGGCGGAGCTCATCGGGGGACTTGCCGGAGTTGATGACGATGGCCCCCTCTTTCTTCAGGCCCGCCGTCACGTCCACGGCGGAGATGAGGGTCTCGTCAACCACCACCACATAGTCGGGCTCATAGATGTTGGAGTGGACGGTGGACCGCTCGGAGCTGATGCGGTTGTAGGCGGTGATGGGCGCGCCCATGCGCTCCGGGCCGTACTCCGGGAAGCCCTGGACGTACTTGCCTGTGTTGAATGCCGCGTCCGCCAGCAACAGCGACGCCGTCTTCGCGCCCTGGCCGCCACGGCCGTGCCAGCGGATTTCTACGATGTCTTTCATTCGCTTTTTCTCCTCTCATTGGGCTTTTTTTAATTCTGAGCTAATGGCTTTCTCCGTCTCTGCCGCGCAAAAACTCTGCTCTGCGGAGATGTTCGCCTGTTCGGGGGGCGGGGGAGGCTTTATTTGCAGATTGCGATAATCTCAATCTCACACAGCAGCTTCTTGGGCAGCTCCCGCACCGCCACGCAGGACCGGGCGGGCTTGCCGGTGAAATACTGGGCGTAGACGCCGTTGAAGGCCGCGAAATCGCCCATGTCGGCCAGGAAGCAGGTGGTTTTCACCACATCCTCGAAGCCCAGGCCGTTGGCCTCCAGAATGGCCTTTACGTTCTGACAGCACCGCTCCGCCTGCTCCTCAATGGTGGTTCCGGCCACCTCGCCGGTGCCGGGGGTCAGCGCCACCTGGCCGGAGGCGAACAGAAAACCGCCCGCCTTCATCGCCTGGGAGTAGGGCCCGATTGCCGCCGGCGCGGCGGGTGTGCTTGTTACTTCAATCATTGCTTTCACGTTCCTTTCTTCAGCAGTCCATTTCAGCATATGGTTTCAAAAGCGCTTCCCAAGCCAGCCTGTGACTGCCCCGGGCGGCTTCTGCATCTCAGTATAACACATATGATGTCTGACCGCAAATAGAATTTCACGCTGAACCGACATTTTTCGCGCTTTTCTTGTGAATTTTTTGCGAATTTTTCGCGCATTTTTGCGTCCCCTGTACCCCTGCGCCGGACGCGCTCCGCCCCTCCGCGGGGCTCCCTCTTCCCATGCCGGCGCAAAGGGAGGACTCAGGACGCGGCGGGCAGCTTGTGCCCGCCGCGAATCCAAGTGCTTTCGTAAAAACGCGGGACGTCCGATCAGACCAGAGTATCCAGAACTGCCTTCAGATCGGCAATGATGTCCTCGGGATCCTCCAGACCCACGCTGATGCGGACCAGGCCCTCGGAGATGCCGGCCACCTTCAGCTCCTCGGCGGTATAGGTGGAGTGGGTCATGGTGGCGGGATGCTCCACCAGGGTCTCGGCGTCGCCCAGGGAGACGGCGATGGTGCACAGCTCCAGCTTATTCAGCGCGGCGGCCACGGCGGCCTTGTCGGCCTTGAGCTCGATGGACATCATGCCGCCGGGGAGACGCATCTGCTTCTCGGCAATCTCATAGCCCTTGAAGCTCTTGGAGCCGGGATAATAGACCTTGTCGACGGCGGGATGGTTCTCAAAGAACTCCGCCACCTTTTTGGCGTTGGCGCAGTGGCGCTCCATGCGGATGTCCAGGGTCTTCATGCCCCGGGCCATCAGGAAGGCGTTGAAGGGACTCATAACCGCGCCGGTCATGTCCTTCAGGCCGAACATGCGGCACTGGCCAACGAACTCCGCGCTGCCCACGATGACGCCTGCGATGACGTCGCCATGGCCGTTGAGGTACTTGGTGGCGCTGTGGACCACCACGTCGGCGCCCAGCTCCAGAGGACGCTGGAGGTACGGGGTGCAGAAGGTGTTATCCACGATAACCTTGATATCGGAGCTGAACGCATGAGCGGTCCTGGCAATCAGCTCGATGTCCAGCAGCTTCAGCGTCGGATTGCAGGGGGTCTCAAAATAGACCACCTTGGTCTTATCCGTCATGGCCTTTTTCAGGTTCTCGATATCGCTCAGATCCGTGAGCGTGACCTTTACGCCGAACTTGCTCATGCCGTGGTTCAGCAGCGCGTATGTACAGCCGTACAGGGTTTCGTCCGCGACGATCTCATCCCCGGCCACCACGGCGCTCCACAGGGCGGAGGAAATGGCGCCCATGCCGGAGGCGGTGCACAGAGCGGCCTCGGCGCCCTCCAGAGAAGCCATCTTGGCCTCTACGGCGGCCAGCGTCGGGTTGCCCAGGCGGGAATAGATGTAGCCCTCTTCCTGACCCGCGAAACGGGCCCCGCCCTGTTCCACAGTCTCAAACTCGAAGGTGGAGGTCTGGTAAATGGGGTCGCACAGGGAGCCGGCGGCGTTTTTCACCTTGCCGGTGTGGATCTGACGGGTGGCAAAGCCCAGATTCTTGTTGCTGCTCATAAACGTGTGCCTTCCTTTCTTTATTTGGTCCAGTTGTGTCAAGGTGTCGGGAGCGGCGAAACATCACTCAGATTTCGTTTTTTCCGTTGTTTCACTAAAAACGGGGATCTGACGAGGAATCGGCGCAAACTGAAAGAATAAGGGGAGTTGGGAGATACGGCGGAATTTGTGTGACATGTTGACAGCGAACCGAAGAATGAGGCTCCGGTTTTTTGTCAACTTCTATAATAACCATACCACTTTTCAAGGAAAGGTGTTAGTATCAGTTTTATTGAAGCGGTTAACGATTTTAGTGATAACTATTTGACTTTTCGGACACAGTCCTCTATAATGGGGAACGGACGCGCCCTCTCCGGCCGGGGGAATTTCCTGCGCCGGGTCCGGGGCGCATCTCCAAGCCTACTCATCACGCAGTTCGGCGGGCCGCCTGCCGGGAAACGCGGCAGCCGCGGGACGGGTTCCGCCCGGTTTCAACGCGGGATTTCAGGGAGCGCTTATGACATTTCAGCAATTGACCTATGTGGTGGAGATTTCAAAATGCGGCTCAATCAACAAGGCCGCCAGCAAGCTCTTCCTGTCCCAGTCCGGCATCTCCACCGCCGTGCGGGAGCTGGAAGAAGAGCTGGGCATTCAATTTTTCGTGCGCAGCAACCGGGGCGTGGAGTTTACGGCAGACGGCCGGGAGTTCCTCAGCTACGCCGTTTCTCTTCTGGAGCAGAAGCATTGGATTGAAAACCGTTACGGCGATGTGCAGAACGCCGCGCCGTCCACCTATCTCTCGGTTTCCACCCAGCGGTATCCCTTTACCGAAGACGCCTTTCTGCGCTTCCTCCAGACCATTGAATACAGCCGTTATCACTTTTCCATCCGGGAGGTGGACCTGGACGCGGTGATTGACGACGTATATGACCACCGGGCCGACATCGGGGTGATCTGCCTGACGGAGCTGACCGAGAAAATGGTGCTCCGCTTTTTGGACTCCCGATCTCTGACCTTCCACGAAATCGCGGTGGTGGCGCCCTGTATCTACGTCCACAGGGGGCACCCCCTGGCAGAGCGGGAGACGGTCACTGAGGAGGACCTGGCCGGTTTTCCCTATATCATTTTCGAGCGGGAACAGGGCATGGCGGTGGACTTCTCCGAGGAATACAGGATGCTGTCCCTGAAAAAGCCGGCCAGACATATCAGCGTCAATAACCGCACCACCATGCTGCGGGTCCTCTCCCGCACCGACGCCTTTACCACCGGCAGCGGCCTGATTACGGAAAGCAGCAGCTACCGGGATCTGATTACCATTCCCCTGGCGGGAAAGAGCGGCGTCCGCATCGGATGGATTACGCTGAAAAACAGCAAGCTTTCCCCCCAGGCCGAGCACTTTGTGGAGCTGCTGGAGTCCAGCGTCATGGATTCCATCCGCTTCACGGAGGAATCCCGGCAGACCGAGTGGGCCCGCCGGTCCTTCCAGGGCTGAGCCCCCCTGTTTTGAAGCGGAGCGCCGGTTTCCCGGCGCTCCGTTTCTGTTTATGAATTCTTATGTCTGATGCAGGGACGGGTATGAATCAAACGCTGCTTCCCGCTTCTTTTTCGGCCTTCAGCAGAGCCTTCTTGGCCTCCACGCCGGACTGCGCCACGTCATACTCCCAGTTCCAGGGGTCCTTTTTGCAGGCGCCGTCGGCAAAGGGGACGAAGATGGACGCGATGCCCACAACGGCCAGAATCCAGCAGTACCACAGATTGGGAATGATGTCCGTGGGGCTCATGGCAATGCCGTAGGCACTGGTCAGCGCCGCAGCGCTCAGCAGCTGTGCGCCGTAGGGGATGATGCCCTGGAACACGCAGGAGAACACGTCCAGCAGAGAGGCGGTCCGCCGGGGGTCCACCTTGTACTCGTGGCTGATTTCCTTCGCCATGCTGCCGCTGAGGACAATGGCCACCGTGTTGTTGGCAGTGGCGCAGTCAGCCAGGGAGACCAGGGCGGCAATGCCCACCTGAGCGGACTTGTTGCCCTTCATCATGCCCCGCAGGCTGTTAATCAGCCAGTTGATGCCTCCGTTGTGGGTGACCATTTCGCCCATGCCGCCGCAGAACAGGGTCAGGAAGAACACCTCGTTCATGCCGGTGAAGCCGCTCCAGACCGCCTGAGCAAAGCCGAAGAGGTCCAGGGAAGCGGTGGCCACGCCGATGATGCCGGCCACGAAGATGCCGATGGTCAGCACCAGGAACACGTTCATTCCAATCAGGGCCAGAATCAGAACCAGCAGATAGGGCACCACCTTGATGATGCTGTAGCTCAGGTCGCCCATGCTGGCGGCAGTCTCGGGCCGGCCCACAATCAGCAGAACGACGAAGGTAATCACGGCGGCGGGAAGCGCGATGAAGAAGTTCACCCGGAACTTATCCCGCATCTCGCAGCCCTGGGAACGGGTGGCGGCGATGGTGGTATCAGAGATCATGGACAGGTTATCACCGAACATGGCGCCGCCCACGCAGGCGCCCACCATCAGGGGAATGCTCAGGCCGCCCTTGTCGGCCACGCCCACGGCGATGGGCACAATGGCGCCGATGGTTCCCATGGAGGTTCCGGTGGCAGTGCCCATGAAGGCGGAGATGATAAACACGCCTGCGGCCAGGAACTGCACGGGAATCAGGGACAGGCCCAGATTCACGGTGGCGTCCCGTCCGCCCATGGAGGCGGCCACGCTGGAGAACGCTCCGGCCAGCAGGTAAATCATCAGCATGGTCAGCACATCAATGTTGGCCGCGCCTCTGGCAAAGATGGCAAAGCGCTCATCCAGGCTGCCCTTGGTGATGACAAAGGCCACCAGCAGGGCGATAAACATGGCGGTGACAGAGGGGAACTGGTAGAACGCCATTTCGACGCCCTGCGCCTGAAGGATCAGGCCCGCGCCCAGATAGATGATGACAAAAATCAGAAATGGGACTAACGCGAGGCCGCTGCTCTTCTTGTTCAAGTTGTGATCCATATTCTTCTCCTTTTCTTCTTTTCTGCCTTTTTGCTCTTAGATGCTTCGATGGGTGCGCTTCCTCGTCTTATTGCACATTTTTCCGCTAAGAGTCTCCCGTACTCTTGTTCAAATTATATCATATTTTTGAACAGTCTGTTAATAGCCATTTTACGGAATGGATTCACGATTTTTCTGATAACAAACCGATATTTTTTGGGGAAATCAGACAATTTGTTGTTTGAATTCAGGTGTTCTGCACAAAATAGGAGGGGTTTGCTTGACGAAACCACAACCATGATGGTACACTATGATTGCTTACCAGCGCACACCGCTCAGGCGGCCGTCTCCGGGAAGAGGTTTTGACCATCTGACCGGCGGACCGCGCCTGACGGGTTCAGCAGCGCCGTCGCTCTGCCGGTCAGGCTCCCCCTTCGGGACCCGCGCCGCAAGAGGCCGCACAGACTTGAAGTATCCCGCGGACACCCGCGGGCTTTGCCTCTGCCGGCCGGCGGAGGTTTTTGTTTTTGCCCTGCCGAACCAATCCCGGCAGGCGCACAGGACATCAGTCCATCATTTCATTTCTAATTCCTCACCGGAAAGGAGGGTAAACTGACCATGGAAGTATCCAACCGGGTGGCCGTGCTGACGGTCATCGTACGGGAGCCCGCCTCGGTGGCGGCGCTGAACCAGCTGCTGCACCAATATGAGGACTGCGTTCTGAGCCGGATGGGCGTCCCCTGCCGGGAGCGGGGCATCCGCCTCATCAGCGTAGCCCTGGACGCCCCGGCGGACGCCATCTCAGCCCTGTCCGGAAAAATCGGACGGCTGGAGGGCGTAACGGCCAAAACAGTCTACGCCCCCGAGGGAACCTGACCCCCTGCGGAAAACGGTCCGGCCCCCACAGAAAAGAATCAGCAATTTGGAGGAAACGATGATGAAAGCCTTGAAGACCTTAGCCCTTGCCCTGGCCCTGCTGCTGACCCTGACCGCCTGCGGCGGCAGCCCCGCCGAGAGCTCCGGCGGCTCCGCCCCGGAGCCGGGAAGCCAGACGGCCCCGCCTGCCCCGGACTTCACCCCGGATGAGATGCACGAGGATTTTCCCCTTCTGATCGGGGCGCTGAAGGGTCCCACCGCCATGGGCATGGTGAAAATGATGGAGCGGAAGCAGGTGCTGGACTCCACCAATCAGTGGTATTTCCAGCTGGCGGGCTCCGCCGACGAGCTGACCCCCAGACTCATCAAGGGAGAACTGGACATCATCTGCGTCCCCGCCAATCTGGCGGCGGTGCTGTACAATAAAACCCAGGGCCAAGTCGTCACTCTGGCGGTGAACACCCTGGGAGTCCTCTACATTATGGAGAATGGCGGCGAAACAATACAGTCCGTATCGGATTTGAAGGGAAAAACCCTCGTGGCCGCCGGAAAGGGGTCCACGCCGGAGTTTGGCCTCCGCTACCTCCTGGAGCAGAACGGCCTGGACCCGGACGGAGACGTGACGGTGGAGTGGAAGAGCGAGCACGCCGAGTGCGTGGCCGCCCTGGCGGCGGGAACGGCGGATATCGCCCTGCTGCCCCAGCCCTTCGTCACCGTGGCCCAGGGGAAGCTGGAGAACCTGCGGGTGGCTCTGGACCTGACGGAGGAGTGGGACGCCCTGGGCAACGGCTCCGCCATGATTACCGGCGTGGCCGTGGCCCGGCGGGACTACGCGGAGGCGCACCCGGAACTGATGGAGGAATTTCTGATCGAGTATGCCAGGTCTGTGGACTGGGTCAATGAGAACACCGCCGGGGCGGCGGAGCTGGTGGTCCAAAACGGCATCATCGAAAGCGCCGCCGTGGCGGAAAAGGCCCTGCCCCGCTGCAACATCGTCTGTCTCACCGGGGCGGAGATGAAAACAAAGCTCTCGGGCTATCTGGAGGTCCTGGCGGAGGCAAACCCGGAGTCCGTGGGCGGCGCGCTGCCCGGGGACGGCTTCTACTATGGCGCGTAAGCTCCGGCCTGTCCTCTTCTGGCTGCTGGTCTGGCAGGCGGGAAGCATGGCCCTGGCGGCGGCGTATCCTCACGGGGCGCTGCTGCTGGCCTCTCCCCTCCACGTGCTGTGCCGGCTGTGGGAGCTGCTGCCCCAGGGGGGCTTTTGGCGGGCGGTATGCCGCTCCGCCGGGAGCATCATCGGCGGATTTCTGCTGGCCTGTCTGCTGGCGGTGGTCCTGGCCGTCCTGGCGGAAAACCGGAAATGGCTGGGGGAGCTGCTGGCCCCCGCCGTGGCGGCGGCGAAGACGGTGCCCGCCGCCTCCTTCATCATCCTGGCCCTGGTGTGGCTGGACGCCCGGACGCTGCCTCTCTTCATCTCCGGCCTGATGGTGTTCCCCCCGGTGTATCTCAACGTTCTGGAGGGCCTCCGCCAGCGGGACCCCAGGCTTCAGGAGATGGCCCGGCTCTTCCGGGTGCCCTTCCTCCGCCGCCTGCTGGGGCTGGACCTACCCCAGGTCCTCCCCTATTTCCGGGCCTCCGCCTCCCTGGCCCTGGGGCTCTGCTGGAAGGCCGGGGCGGCGGCGGAGGTCATCGGCCTGCCTTCGGGCACCATCGGAGAACGGCTGTACATGGCTAAGGTCTATTTGCAGACGCCGGACCTCTTCGCCTGGACCATTGTCATTGTGGCGCTCTCCGTTCTGTTTGAACGGCTCTTTCTGGCCCTGACGGACGCTCTGGCCGGACTGCTGCGCCGCTCCCCGGGCGGGAGGGCGGCGCAGCCCGAAAGCGGCGTCCCTCCGGCGGTCATCCGCGCCGAGGGCCTTTCCAAATCCTACGGCGGAAGGACGGTGCTGAAGGACCTCGGCTTCACCGCCGGGCCGGGCATCACCTGCGTGATGGCCCCCTCCGGGGCGGGAAAGACCACGCTGCTGCGGCTTCTCACAGGGCTGGAACCGCCGGAGGGCGGCGTCATCACGCCGGCCCCGGCTCAGTGCCGCTGGGCCGCCGTATTCCAGGAGGACAGACTGCTGGAGGACCTCACCGCCGCCGGAAATCTCCGTTTTGCCCTGGGCGCGGCTCTGGATGGCTCTGCAGCGGCTCTGCTGGCGGACCTGGGGCTGGACCTGGAGGACCCCCGGCCCGTCCGGCTCTGGTCCGGCGGCATGCGCCGCCGTCTGGCCCTGGCCAGGGCCCTGCTGGCCCCCTCCGGCGCCCTGGCTCTGGACGAACCCTTTACCGGTCTGGACGGGGCCCTGCGGGCCCGGTGCATGGCTCTCATCCGGCAGGCGGCGGAGAGAAAGCCCGTGCTGCTGGTCACCCATGACCCCGCCGACGCCCAGGGCCTGCCCCTGGTGCGGCTGGATGGGTGAGAGCTTGATGGAAGCGCCTTGGATTTCGTAATTTTAGCGGTTTTTTGACAGAATTCCCTATGGAAATCGGCGCGGCCCTGTGGTACAATGTCTGCGTCTGCCCAGGGAACACCCGGCGGCGGGCGCAAATGGAACCGATACTATGAACGATATAAGGAGCCGCTTCATGATTAAAATAACCACTGACAGCACCTGCGACCTGCCGGCCCAGCTGCTGGAGCGCTATCAAATCACCGTGTTTCCCCTGGGCATCGTCAAGGGAGGGAAGCTCTACCGCGACGGTGTGGACATCCGCACCGCCGACATTGCCGCCCATGTGGAGGCCGGCGGAGAGCTCACCACCACCAACGCGGTCAACGCGGCGGATTATGAGGAGGCTTTCCGGACCCTCACCGCCAAATATGACGCGGTCATCCATATCAATATCGGCTCCGGCTTTTCCTGCTGCTGCCAGAATGCCCGTCTGGCGGCGGAGGAGGTGCCGGAGGTTTACGTGGTGGACTCCGGCAACCTGACGGTGGGGCACGGCATGCTGGTCCTGGCCGCCGCGGAGGCGGCAGAGGCCGGAACATCCGTGGGTGAAATCCTCCGTCTGCTGGAGGACATGATTCCCCGTCTGGAGACCAGTTTTGTTCTGGACCGTCTGGATTACATGAAAAAAGGCGGCCGCTGTTCCGCCGTCACTGCCCTGGGGGCCAATCTGTTGAAGCTCCATCCCTGCGTGGAGGTCATCGGCAACAAGATGTCCGTGACCCGGAAGTATCGGGGGGCCATCTCCAAAGTGGTGGGGGACTACGTACGGGACCGGCTGCGGGACCGGAAGGATCTGGACGCCCATATGGCCTTTATCGTGGATACCTGTCCCGGCGACGAGCTGGCGTCCATTGCCCGGGAGATTCTGGAGGAAGACGGCCGTTTTGAGCGGGTCTATGAGGCCAAGGCCGGCTGCACCATCTTCTGCCACTGCGGACCCAACACCCTGGGCGTGGTTCTGCTGCGGAAGTAAGCGGCGCGTGTACACAGGAGTTGACTCTGAATCTTGAATGAAAAAACCGGGGCGGCGGACCGTTTGGCCGTCGCCCCGGTTTTTTTTGCGTTCCGATGCCGTTACGCCTCTCCCGCAAAGGAGAATTCCACCGCCGGAACGATGCCGTTTTCGGGGAACTCCACGCCCTCCAGAATATAGGAGTAACGGATGTGGTCGCCCACGTCCAGCAGGACGGCTCTGGGAACCTCGGCGGCGCTGAAGTCCAGATAGCCCAGGGAGCCGACCATACGGACATAGTAATGGGTATTCCCCTCAATGACCGTGCTGCGAATCTCCGCCACGACGCCCTCCTGCTCCTGCGCGGCTCCGGCGGCGGGCTTCTGCTCCCCCGCGGCGATGAGGCCCCGGTGGGCCAGGGTCTGGCGGTAGTTGCTCTCGCACTCCGCCACGGTGGCCCCGGTGGAAACCACGTCATACTGCTGGACGTTGACCATGGCGAACATCTTCACCAGGCCGTCCGCCCCCTTCAGGGCCATGAAATAGGTGGGCTGACCCGCGATGTTCAGCAGCAGGGGGAAGGTGGCCTCATAGCGCATCTGCTGGACCTGGCTCTGAGCGGAGTCCATGGCGGAGTACTCCGTTGCGCCGGCGCAGGGGTAGAATTTCGTCTCCTTGGTCCGCTGGTTGGTGAGGATGAAGCCGATGTTGGACTGATCGGAGGTGACGGAGGTGACGCCGGTGTACATATACACGTCGTCGTCAATGGCGATATAGTTCCAGCCCTCTGTGGTCACCGTCACGTCCCGCTGACCGAAGATGGAATTCAAAAAGCCGTTGTGATACATGCCGTAGTAATCGTACTGCTGCATGATGATATCATAGGAATAGACCCGGTCCACCCAGTTGGGAACCTGCTCATGGTATTCGCTCTCGCCGGTAATGGCATTCACCAGCACCGCGCCCTTTACGTCCACGCCGCCAAACAGGCCGATGGTCTTTACAATCCGGGAGCAGACCCAATAGGGGGTTCCCTCCTCATCGATCTCGAAAACCGGCTCGTCGAACATCATGGTGGGGAAATTGAAACGGAGGTGCCGGTAGAGGTTCCGGCCGAAGTGCTCGGCAACGGTGTACTTCATGCCCTCCTCCAGGCGGACCACCTCCGCCTCCTGGCTCACCATGTCAATGATGAGGTAGGCGGGCAGGCCGTCTCCCCGGTTGGTGAACCACTTGATGAGGTCCCCGTAGCGCAGGGAGGTCACCCGCACCGGGCGGCCCTGGTAGTTAATCTGGGTATAGCTGGGCAGAATCTCGAACTGAGATACCATGTCCGCCAGCTCGCCCAGCTTCCGGGTGCCCAGCTGGGCCGCGGAATCATTGTCCAGCATGGGAATCTGGTCATAGGAAATTTCCTCTACCTCGGCGGTGAAATCCCCGGCCTGAAGAGTGATGAGCTTGGAGTAGCTCCCTGCCCGAAGCACGACCCAGGAGGAAATGGCCCCCAGGGCAATGGCGGCAATCAGCAGAAGCGTGGTCAGGAAGGGAATGGCGCACTGCTTTTTGACGAAGCCGAAATAGTCCCTGACGCTGCCGTTTCCCTGGAAGCCGGAGGTAAAAACCGCGCAGACGCAGTATACCGCACAGACCAGGAAAACGAACACATAGAATTCCTCGGCCTGGAAATTCAGGGCAGGCAGCTCCAGATAGAAATAGGTCAGGGCAAACACCAGCGTCACCGCTAGGTTGATAAGGGTCCGGGTGAAGGGCGTACCCACGGCGCGGCGGGCCTTCCGGGGGCGCTGGGCACGGGCGGCCCGCTGCTGCTGGAAGGCCTCCGGATTGAACCCGCCTCCAAAGCTCCCGGGGTCAAATCCGCCGAACTGAAATGCAAATGGCATGGAAATTCTCCTTTCTGTTTCTCTTGCTCTTTTGTCCGCTCTCTCTTGTGACAGAGCCGGCGCGGTCCGCGGCGAACGCCGGAGAACAGGCGCGGACCGTCCGGCCCTCTGGACGCTCAATGAATATAGAGGATATCATACAGCAAAAGTGTGAACAAATCAAGCTTGCCCGGAAAGCGGGGTGTGTCCATTCACGCACTTCATCAGGAGGCGAGGCGGGCCCCGCCCCAAATCCCCCATCGGACAGCCCCGGACATCCGGCGGAAAGACGCCGGAATGACAGTGATTCAGGTCTTTCCTGCCTTGCGCTGTTTCCCTAAGTTTTCCCTCTGCGGGACGGAAATACTCTTGATGAAATTTTCCATCTCTGCCGCGCCGTACCGGTTCCCTTCCCCGGAGCGCGGGAAAAAGTCAGGCCGGTAAAAAATACGGCGGGCCGGCAAAAAATACAGCGGGCCGGCAAAAAATACAGCGGGCCGGCAAAAAATACGGCGCGCCGGCAAAAAATACGGCGCGCCGGCAAACAGGCAAAAAAACCGGCAATATAAGAAAAGAGTGCGGAGACTGCCTCCGCACTCTTTTCTTTCGCCGCTTATTGGATTGTCACGATTTTTCCGGTCTTCCACGCCTCGGTGGTGGCGTAGCCAATCGCCGTGGACTTGGTCCCGTCGTAGACGCTGACGCCGGGGGCCTTGTTCTGGAGCACGCAGTCCACGAACTCCTGAACCTCGATGAGATAGGCCTCCTCAAACCGCTCCGGGAAGGAGCCCACGCACTCGGCGCACACACCGTTGCTGTTGTACAGCCGGGCCTGATTCTTCTCCGGGACGGCGGAGATGCGGATGGTGCCCTCGGTGCCCACGATCTCCGTCTCCACGTGGTAGCCGTAAGGAGCCGTCCGGCCCACATGGATCATGCCCATAGCGCCGTTTTCAAACTTGTAGACCGCCACGCCGGTCTCGTCGTCCCCGGCGTCTTTGAACTCCGGATGCTTAAAGGTGGAGCCCATGGCGTAGACCTCTGTGGCCTCACAGCCCAGGAACCAGCGCATCAGGTCAATGTCGTGAATCGCCATGTCCAGGAAGATGCCGCCGGAGGTCTTGGCAAACCGGATGGCCCCGTCCACGAACGCCTCCGGGTCGATGCCGGTGGCCTTCACCAGATAGGGCGTACCGATGGCCCCCTCCTCAATCTTCTGCTTGGCATAGGAATAGGACTTGTCATAACGCCGCATGAAGCCCAGCATAAAGGTCAGCTCCGGGTGGCGCTCCACGGCGGCCTCCGCCTGCTTGCACTGGGCCACATCCACACCCAGAGGCTTCTCGGAGAAGACATGCTTCCCGGCGTCCAGGGCGGCCTCAATCTGCCAGCAGTGCTCGCTGGAGGTGGTGACGATCACCACCGCGTCGATGTCGGCTTTTGCCAGCATCTCCTTGTAATCCGTGTAGACGTCGGTGACGCCCAGCTCGGTTTTGGCATATTCCAGCTCGGCGGGGACGATGGAGCAGGCCGCCGTCAAAACCGCGCCGGGAATCTTATAGCGGATGTTCTGGGCGTGGACCTTGCCCAGACGGCCCAGGCCCACTACGCCGATTTTCAGCTTTTCCATTACTTCGCAGCCTTCACTTTCTCCTCGGCCTCCTGCTTGGCAGCGGCGGCCATGCGGCGGTTCTTCGCCTCCAGACCGGCACGGACCACGTCCATGAAGACGGCCAGGATGATGACCAGACCCAGGACGATGTTCTGGACGGAGGAGTCGATGGACAGCAGGGCGAAGCCGTTGCGGAGCACCGCGATAATCAGGCAGCCCACCATAGTGCCCGCCATGGTGCCCTTGCCGCCGGTGAAGGAGGCGCCGCCGATGATGCAGGCCGCGATGGCGTCGGTATCATAGGCATAGGTGGCCATGGAGCCGTTGCAGATGCCGGACCGGCCCACGGAGACGATGCCGCCCAGGGCGGCGGTGATGCCGGACATGGTGTAGCAGAAGGTCAGGACGTTGGCGGTGTTGATGCCGGAGAGCCGGGTGGCCTCAATATTGCCGCCGGCGCAGTAGATGGAGCGGCCCAGAGCCGTCCGGGTCAGGAAGACGTGCATGACAATGTACAGAATCATCACCACGATGAAGCTGACGGGAAAGCCGTTGTTGGGGCTGGAGCCGCCTACGGTGCGGTAGCCCAGGAAGGTGACGGAGTCCGGGAAGTTGTTAATCATCTGGTTCCCGGTGACCACCAGGGCCAGGCCCCAGAGGACATTCTTCATGCCCAGGGTGGACACGAAGGGATGGGGCAGGTGGAGGCGGGTGAGCAGGGTGCCGTTGATCAGGCCCATCAGGCCGCCGGCCAGGATGGCAATCAGCATCAGGACAATGCCGTTGGTCAGTCCGGCATTTTTCAGCGCGCCCATGAGGCAGGCGCAGAAAATGGCGTTGGCGCCCACGGACAGGTCGATGCCCGCGGTAATCAGGCAGAGCAGCATGCCCACCGCCAGGAAGGCGTTGAAGGCGGTCTGCTTGAAGATGCTCATGATATTGCTGTAGCTGTAGAAATTTTTATCCGCGATGGCAAGGAATACGCACATTACCACCAGCGCCAGGACCGTACCCAGCTGTACGCCCGCGCCGCTCTTTTTCTTAGTCATCTAAACTACCTCCCCAAGCCGCTTTCATGATGTCCTCCTGGTTGAAGTGCTTGCTGTCCCGGTCCACTTCGGCCATAACCCGGCCGCCCCGCATGATGACCACCCGGTCGCTCATGCCCAGGATTTCCGGCATTTCGGAGGAAATCATGATGACGCATTTTCCCGCCTTTACCAGGCTGTTCATAACATTGTAAACCTCGACCTTGGCGCCCACGTCGATGCCTCGGGTGGGTTCGTCGAAGATGTAGATATCGGCGTCGTTGTTAATCCATTTTCCGATGACGACCTTTTGCTGATTGCCTCCGGAGAGCTGGCCCACGATTTCGTCGATGGAGGGGGTCTTGATGCGCAGGGACTGGATGTGGCCCTGGCCGCTCTCCTCAATCTTCTTTTCATCCAGGAAAACGCCGGTGGAATGGCGCTTGAAGCTGGAGAGAATCAGATTGGTGCGGATGGTCTGGGCCAGCACCAGGCCCTGCCCCTTGCGGTCCTCGGTCAAGAGGGCGATGCCCGCCTCAATGGCCTGCTTGGGGCTCTTAATACGGACCTCCTGCCCCTTGATGCAGATTTTTCCGCCGTCGATGGGGTCCGCGCCGAAGATGGCCCGGACGGTCTCCGTCCGCCCCGCGCCCACCAGGCCGCTGAGGCCCAGCACCTGTCCGCCGTAGGCTTCAAAGCTGACATTGCGCAGCACGCCGCCGATGGAGAGGTTTTCCACCTTCAGCATACATTCGCCCTTGGTTCCGAATTCCTTGGGAAAGAGGTTGTCCAGAGTCCGGCCCACCATGGAGGCAATCAGGGAATCGTTGGTCCAGTCCTGAATGTCCCGGGTCTCGATATACTCGCCGTCCCGGATGACCGTCACCCGGTCGCAGAGCTCAAAGAGCTCCTCCAGCTTGTGGGAGACGAAGAGGATGCCCACGCCCCGGGCCTTCAGCTCACGGCAGGTGGCCATGAGCTGCTTGACCTCTTTTTCACCCAGGGAGGAGGTCGGCTCGTCCATGATAATCATCTTCGCATCAATCAGGACGGCCTTTGCAATCTCAATCATCTGCTGTACGCCCATGCCGAAGGTGCCCGCAGGCTTCCGGGGATCAATGTCCTGGCCCAGAGACTGCATCACCTCGGCGGCCTTCCTGTGCATGGATTCATAGTCCAGAAGGAAGCCCTTTCTGGTCCACTTGTTGATAAAGATGTTGTCCGTGACGCTGAGGAGCTTTTCAATGTTCAGCTCCTGATAGACGCAGGCAATGCCCGCGGCGGCGGATTCATTGGGATTCCTGAAAACCTTTTTCTCACCGTGGACATAGATCTCGCCCTCATCCGCCATATGGACGCCGGTGAGGACCTTAATCAGCGTGGATTTCCCCGCGCCATTTTCACCGATCAGTCCATGAATCTCGCCGGGCTTAACCGCCAGCTGCATGTTATGCAGGGCCACGACGCCAGGGAACCGCTTGGTTACGTTTTTCAGCTCAACTACGTATTCGCCCACCTAATAATCACCTCATTCTCTTGGAAATCAGGGTTTCAAGCCGCGCTTGAACGTGAAAAATTGCAGCGTGGAAAGAGTAAAGGGGGGCCCTGTTCCGGCGGAGCCGGAGCAGGGCCCCCTTCGCTCACTTTAAAAAGGGATGTACGGCTCTGGTCAAATCAGGCCAGATAGCCCTGGAGCTCTTCCAGACGGGCCTGGGCGTTGGAGGGATCCACGATGGTGGCGCCGGCGTCCACGAACTCGTCCAGCTTCTCGCCCTGGAGGGCGCGGACCACGGAGGCGACGGACTCATAGCCCATGTTGTAGCCCTGCTGGCAGACGGACATGGTCTCTTCGCCGTTCAGAATGGACTGGCAGGCGGACTGGATGCCGTCGAAGCCCAGGAACACGGTGTTCTCATAGGCGGGGTTGCCGGCGGCGGTCCGGGCGGCGGCCATGGCCATATCGTCGTTGTTGGCGCAGATCACCGCGATGCCCTCGGGATGGTTCTGCATGATGGCTTCCATGCAGGCCACGGCCTGGTTGGCCTCGGCGTTGGCGTACTGGGTTTCATCCTCCAGGAAGGTGCCGCCGGCGGCCTCAATGCCCGCCTTGTAGCCGGCCTTCCGGGCCTCGTTGGTGGAGTCGCCCTGGACGCCGCAGATTTCGATGCACTTGATTTCGGTCCAGCCGCGCTCCTTGGCCAGGTTGGCGGCAGCCTCGCCGCCCAGCTTGCCGGCGGCCTCGTTGCCGGTGCCGACGAAGGAGAGGACCTCGGGGGCGTCAATGTCGGTGTCAACGGCCACGATGGGCTTGGTCTGGCCGGAGATGATGGTGGTCACCATGTCGGCCTGGAGGGGGGCGATGACATAGCCGTCGATGTCGGCATTGTTCATGTCGGTTTCGATCATGTTCAGCTGTTCATCATAGGCCGTCTCGGAGGTGGCGCCCTTGACGTTGACCGTCACATTGGGATTCTCCTTGCCATAGGCCTCGGCGCCGGCCACCACATAGCTCCAGTACTCGGAGGCGGTGGTCTTCAGGATGACGGAAATGTTGTAGGTCTCATCGCCGGAGGGCTGAGCGCCGCCGTCGGAGCTTCCGGAGTCGGCGGGCTGGGACTGACCGCTGTCGGCGGGAGCGGAAGAACCGCTGTCGCTGCCGCCGCAGGCGGCCAGAGACAGCACCATCGCAAGTGCCAGCATCATTGCAAAAAACTTCTTCATACTTCTTTTCTCCTTCAATTTGGTCTTTGGATTGTACAGCCGGACTCCGTCCTCCCCGTTCCAAAGGGTTCTGAGCCCCGCAGAGTTCCTCTGCGGGGCAAACGGGGGCCCCCGTTTGCCCAAAACCTTTGGTTCAGTTTTGGCCGTTACCCGGCTTACGTTTATTCATGTTAACATAAATTTATAACGACCGTCAATAAGGCGGCGTCATTTTCGGTCAATTGTATTAAAAGCCCGAAGCCTTTTTGTAAAAAACAGATATTTTGAATTTGCAGGCGGATTCCCGTCCCAAACCGGTCTTCCATTCGCTCCCCATATTCCGCGTCACTTTTCAGGCCCGGCAGAGCTTTGGAACCGGGGAATCCGCTCTATTTTGCGACGCCCTCAGCCCTCTTCCCAGAACAGCTCGTCCAGCGTCTTCCCCAGCGTCCGGCAGATGGCGATGCAGAGCCTGATGGTGGGATTGTAGTCCCCCTTTTCAATGGCGTTGATGGTCTGCCGGGAAACGCCCACAGCGTCCGCCAGCTGCTGCTGGCTCATATCCAGACCAGCCCGGGCCGACTTCATCCGGAGATTTTTCATTCCGCCTCCTCCCGGTCCCGGAGCAGGTGGTTGACGATGTACACCACGAGGATGACCAGGGTGGCCGCCCCGAAGATGGGATTCACCGCCCGAAAGGTCAGCACGCCGTCCTGCATCAAATCTCCGGAAGCGGCGTACATGCCGCCGAGACCCAGGTTGACGGCGGACAGCAGCGCGAATAAGGTCATCACCGCCCGGGGCCGCTCCTGAAGACTGAGATAGGCGTCCTTCAGGATGCAGGCAACGGCAAAGACGCATACGGACAGGGCAATGCAGATGGAGACCCCTGTCAGCACGTCGCACCACCGGCCCAGGACGACATCCGAAACGCCGTAGGCATAGGCGGCGGCAAGCAGGGTGAAAAAGCCGTACTGAAAGGCCTTGCCCCGGGCCAGCTCCTGCCGCTCGTCAAAGTGCATGTCCAGAACTTTCTTTTTGAGCAGCAGCGCCACCAGCGCAATGCCTGCCAAAACGCCCAATAAAATCCCCAGTGCCAAACCCGCGTGATACGTCATAAAAAACGCCTCCCTTTCTGTTCTGGAATCAGTATATCACCGGCACGTCATTTTGTCAAGTATATTTTACTTTCTATCGCGCAAAGACGTCAAAAAGTCCGGCAGCATCACAAAAAAGAGAGGGAAGCCCTCTTCCCTCTCTTGCGAACCGGCGTTCCGCTTCCGGCTACTGGTCGTCCTTACGCTCCTCAATCTGCCGGTACAGGCAGGCCAGGCCGTCGGAGAGTCCGCCCACCTGGTCGATCAGGCCCAGCTGAACCGCCTCCTCCCCGTAGACCACGCTGCCCACATCGGCGGCCATATCGTCCTTTTTCAGCATCAGAGCCTGAAAATCCTCCCCGGAAATCCGGCTGTGGCCGGACACGAAGGCGACGATACGGTCCTGAAGCCGCTGGAAATAATTATAGGTCTGGGGCGCGGCGATCACGGTTCCGCTCATGCGGACGGGGTGGATGGTCATGGCGGCGGAGGGCACGGCAAAGCTCCGCCGGGCCGCCACCGCCAGGGGCACGCCGATGGAGTGGCTCCCTCCCAGGACGATGGAAACCGTGGGCTTGGTCATGCCGGCAATCAGCTCCGCGATGGCAAGGCCCGCCTCCACGTCGCCCCCCACCGTGTTCAGCAGAAAGAGAATGCCGTCCACCTCCTCCGATTCCTCCAGCTTGGCCAGAAGCGGCAGGACGTGTTCATATTTGGTGGTCTTGGTGTTGGATGAGGCGGTCATGTGCCCCTCGATCTGTCCAATGATGGTCAGGCAGTAGACATTGCCGTGGGGCGTCCGGGTCATGGCGGAACCAAAGTCCAAAATGGACTGGGCGCTTTCCCTGGACTCGCCGGTATCCTTCTCCGGCTCGGTGTTCTTTGTGGGCTCAGTCATAAAATCCCTCGCTTTCCCCCGTATGTTCCGCAGTTTTCAGAAAAATACACATGACCGCCGGAGGAATCCCGGCAATTTTTCAGAGTTTTCCGGAATCTTACAGAATTGTAAGATACGGCGGAAAATTGTAAGGAAAATCCATGGCAGCCCCGGCGGCGGCCTGCTATACTGACATCAGTTCCAAGGGAACAACAGAAATAGAAACGGAGGAAACGATGATGAAGTATTTGATGAACGGTATGAAGGGCATGCTGCTGGGAATCCTGCTGGCGGCGGCGGTGGCCGCGGCGCAGCTGGCCCTGACCTGGGCGCTGGGCTTCCGCATTGCCGAGATGGCCGGGAACACAGCCCTGACCTTCCTGCTCTTTTTCTTCCTCTTCCGCTCGGCCCGGAAGCGGCGCGAAGCGGCGGCCCGGGAGACAGACACTATTTAAAAAAGGAAAGCCTTTGATTAAAACGGCCGCCCATGCTGATTGGCCGGTTGAAGGGCAGAAAATATTGCGAAAGCGCGGCAGTCACGATGGATTGCCGCGCTTTTGCGGTGCTCTATAGCAGCCTTCATCATTGCTGCCAGCAGGCCGCCGAGGGCGGCGGCCCCTACAGAGGTGTGTAGGAACCGGCCCCCTGGCCGGCCCCTTTGTCGGGAATTTCGATGCTTGCTATAAATGATTCTTTGACTGCCGCCTTTCACAAAACAGCGGCGCATGATGGGGACGAAGGCCATTGTTCGCCTGCCGCGCCGGGGCCCGGGGCGCCGCCGTCTTCCCTTTTGCGTAAAGTCCGGGGATTCACCGGCGGAATTCAGGGTCATCCCCTCCAATGAAATATAAGCGCCGCAATCTGCCCCCCTTACGAATGACAGGGCCCATCATTCAGCAGCACGCTCAGGCAGAACCGCCGCCCGTTTTTTTCAGTCAGCACCGCCCCATGATATTTCTCCGCCACCGCCCTGATGCTGGCAAGTCCGATTCCCGCCGGGGGCAGCGGCCCGTCGGAGCAGGTATTCTCAAAGGTCAGCATATAGAAATCCCCCTGCTGCTTCCCGCTGATGCGGATGGACCCGGCTCCGCCGCCGGCACGGCAGGCGGCAATCGCGTTGTCCAGGGCGTTGGCGAAGAGGGCGCACAGGTCAAAATCGTCTATTCCGCAGGGTCTGGGCAGAACCAGAGACACATCCGCCTGGATTTCCTTGGCCAGCCCCAGCTTTTCCCCCAGCAGTATATCCACCACCGGATTGCCGGTCTGATAGGGAAAAGACAGGCCTTCTGAGACGGCACGCAGCGTTCCCAGATACTCCCGGCCCTCGTCCAGTTGTCCGCCTCTGAGCAGGCCGTCCAGCACGGACAGATGGTTTTTGATGTCATGGCGGAAGGCTTTCGTCTGCTCATAGCGCGCCTGGGCCTCGGCAATATAGACCTTCTGCGCCTGGGCCGCCTGGGTCAGGGACCGCAGCTCCGACTGCGCCTGAAAGCCCCGGCAGAGCTGGCGGTAAGCAAACAGGGTGCACAGCAGCGCCGCAAGCCCCATGACCTGAAGCAGCAGCAGCGTACCGTGCCTGCCAACCTCCTCCAGAGAAACGATGGGGTCAAAAAAGCTGTAAGAGGTCTGGAGAATATACAGTTCTGACGCAAAGAAAAACAGCCCGGGGAACAGCAGGAGTCCGATATAGGGCGTCTGGCTGTCCTTTGTCCAGGCCAGGAGCTTCAGCACGGCGTGATAGCAGCCGGCGCACAGTGCAAAGAAAAGGACCTGCGCCGCCAGCAGCAGCAGATATAACAGAGGCGTTCCGATCAAGCGGGGAAAGAACGCCGCCTCTACAGAATTGATAATCCCCAAAGAAAGCTGTGAGATGTAGAAGGCCAGCACGGCGGCCAGCCAGGACACGGACTGCTGATTTCCCATCCAAAAGCGGCTGATGACATACAGCCCCAGCACACCCACCGCGACGGAGAGCGTCCCGCTGAGAGAAAGCCTGACCGAGATGAGCTGAAGCGCGCCCAGGAGGAGCATGTAAGCGGCAAAGTCCCCCGGTTTCAGTTTCTTCCTGGTGAGGCGGCTGATAAAGACAATATGCATCACCCCATGTCCCACAAGGAGGCAGAGGCTGTCCAGAAGCAGAGCGAAACCGTCCATATCAGCGCCCCTTTTCCTTCATATAGCACAGGAGGGACCGGGTCAACTCCCGTTCCCGCAGCCGGGAGACCGGGACGCGGGCCCCCTGCGCCAGCACGGCCTGTCCGTCCTGGCACCCACGCACCCAGCCCAGATTGACCAGATAGCTCCGGTGGCATTTGAAAAAGCGCCCGTCTACACGCCGCTCCAGGTCCTCCAGCCTGTCGTAGTAGTCAATCACGGCCCCGTCGCTTTTGTGGAGATAAATCTTCCGGCCCAGCACCTCGCAGTATACAATGTCCGAAAGCGGGACCACCTCCCAGCCGGTTCCACGCCGTATCACAAGGCTCTCCGCCGCCCGCTGCTCCAGGGCGCGCAGGATACGGTCCATGGTCTGCCGGAAGCGGACGCCGTCCAGGGGCTTGAGCAGATAGTCGAAGGCCTCCACCTGGAAGGCGTCAAATACGCATTCCTTCAGAACCGTCACAAAGACCAGCAGACTGGAGTCCCCCCGTTGGCGCAGCAGCCTGGCGGTCTCCATTCCGTCCGGCTGTTCCATCCGGATGTCCAGGAAAACCACATCAAAGCCGCTGCCGCTCTCCAGCAGGGCGCGGCCGCCGGAAAAGCTGCTGACCGCGCAGGCGGCTGTCGAATGTTCCTCCATATAGTCCGTCAGACAGCCGGCAAGCTCCCGGGCCGTCCGGGGCTCATCGTCACAGATTGCAAATGTTATCATAGTCACCACCGTGTTTTCCTATCAATCCACCAGATTAACAAAAGCGGCCCGGGAATGCAAGCTCCATGTAATGGAATGCCGTTCATATGTCACGAGATGCCCTGGTTCCTCCCCAAGGCCCCGCCCCTTTGGCGAAGGCTCCGCATATCCGCCGGCAGGCCGTCCTGTTCCGCAGAGCGCAGACTGCCTCCCCGCGGGTGACGGCGTCTGTCAGGGAGATGAAAAAACAGAGGGACACGAGACCGCCTCATGTCCCTCCCCGCGTTACGTGCTCCGAAAGGATAACCTGATTTCCAGCCTGCCGCCGGCAATCTCGGCGGACGCCCGTCCGCCCATCCGCTCCATCAGCTCCCCCACGATGGAAAGGCCCAGACCGGCCCCGCCCTCCGCCCGGGCAGTGCCGCCCTGATAGAATCGGTCAAACAGACGCTCCGGGTCCGGGGCGGAGCCGGGAAGCAGGTCGTTGGAAAAGCAGAGTTCCCCCTCCCTGCCGGAGACGGCCAGCCCCCCGCCGCCGTGGCGCAGGGCGTTGGCAAGCAGGTTCCGGTACACCCGGCCCAGGGCCTCCGGGCTGGCCCAGACCTTCAGATCCTCCCGGTCAAAACGCAGCTCCGGTTCCACCCCCGCCGCCTCCAGCCGGGGGTAGAACTCCGCCAGCGCGTCCCACAGAGGCGGCAGGGCCGCGATGACTCCGCACTCCAGCGGCAGGGATCCGCTTTGCAGCCGGGTATACAGGAACAGCTCCTCCAAAAGCTCCTCCAGTTCCTCCAGCCGCTTTTGCACGACGCCCAGATACTCCGCCTGACGCTCCGGTTCTCCCTCCAGCAGCTGCAAATAGCCCATGGCTCCGGCCAGAGGGGTGCGGATGTCGTGGGAGATGCAGGCCATGGTGTATTTCAGTTCCTGCTCCCGCTTCGACGTCTCCAAACGAAGCCGCCGCCCCTCCTCCAGCCGGCTGTTTACCGCCCGGCACAGCCGCCGGGGGGCCGCGCCGGACATCCGGACCGTCAGGCGCAGATTGCTCTCGGTTGGGGTCTCCTCCAGAATCCGGGCCATCTCAAGCATCTGGGCGCGGTAGGACCACAGGCGCACGGCGGCGGCCGCCAGGGCGGCAAGAGCCAGCATCAGGAGCACAAACATCCCTCCTTAAATATCCCGCTTCTCCATGGACAGCAGGCCTCCGGCTCCGTAGATCACCGCCCAGACGGCAGCGCAGGCCAGAATGATTCCAATGGATGTAATTCCGGTCTCAGGCGTGTAAATGCCCTTCACCGTCACGGCGAGAAACCAGCGCTCAAAGGGCGGCAGGTGCAGCAGCCTGCCCAGCGTCCCCAGCAGAAGGGCGGTCAGCCCGCTTCCGGCCACCAGGGACAGGATAATGCCCAGGGTGGAGCTCCGGGTCAGCAGGACCAGGGTCAGGGCCATGAGGGCAAAGGCCCAGTGGGGCGGCCACATCCTGAGGGCATACCGCAAGACCTCCAGAGGGGAGCCCGGCGCCGGGTACATGCGGATCAGCACGGGGAACAGCAGCATCAGCAGGACTGAGAAAGCGGTGGTAATTCCGCTGTAGACGCCCGCCAGGGCAATTTTTGAAAGGACATAGTCCCGGCGGCGGGGATGGATGCAGCAGATGTTCTTGATAAATCCGCTGGAAAAGTCGCCGTATACAAACAGAGTCATTCCAATCCCGGTCATGACCAGCAGAAAGCCGCTGCCCAGGGCTTCGTGCATCAGCTCCAGCGGCGGCATGCTGCGGAGGTATTCGCCCATCATACGGTCGGACTCGTCCACCTCCGCCCCCTGTTCCGCCATGGCGCTCAAGGTCTCCGGGTCCGAAAGAGAGCGGGCCATGACGGTTGTCAGCATCAGCATCACCGCCGTAATGGCCAGTACGGCATAAAAGCTCCGGCTTTTGAACAGCCGCCGAAGGTCCATACACAGCAGATTAAACATGATCGCTTCCTCCCATCCGCTCCAGAAAATAGCTCTCCAGGTCCTGCCGGTGCAGGCCCATCTCCTCCACCGCGACGCCCGCCAGGGCAAGGGTCTGCCCCACGGTTCTGGCGTCCGCGGGCTCATAAATGCGTATCTCGCCCTCGGGCCGCATCTCCCAGCGGGTCAGGCGGAGCTCCCGTTCCAGCAGAGCCGCCGCCTTCCGGGGCTGGTCCGCCTTCAGGTGCAGATAGTCGGTGCATTTCCGGGCAAGCTCCCCGGCGGTAATCTGCTCCACCAGCCGCCCTTCCTGAATAATGCCGTACCGGGTGGCGATTTTGCTCAGCTCCCCCAGAATGTGAGAGCTCACCAGAATGGTCAGCCCCCGTTCCCGGTTCAGCCGCAGAAGCAGCTCCCGCATCTCCCGGATGCCCTCCGGGTCCAGGCCGTTGATGGGTTCGTCCAGCAGCAGCAGGTCCGGCCCGCCCAGCAGGGCCAGGGCCACCCCCAGCCGCTGTTTCATGCCCATGGAGTAGTGGCGCACCGGCTTTTTCTCCCCGGGGGCCAGGCCCACCGTCTCCAGGGCTTCCGCCGTCTGCCGCGCCGGGCTGTCCAGCCCCAGCAGCGCGGCGTACAGTCGCAGATTCTCATGTCCGCTCAGGTCGGGGTACAGCCCCGGCCGCTCAATCAGCGCCCCCATGCGGCTGCGGGCCACCGGGTCCCGGATGGGCCTGCCGAAGATCAGCGCCTCTCCCCGGGTGGGCCGGGCCAGCCCGCACAGGAGCTTCAGCGTGGTGGACTTGCCCGCGCCGTTCCGGCCGATGAAGCCGTAGATATCTCCCTGCTCCACCTGCAGGTCCAGGCTGTCCACCGCCCACCGGCCCTGATAGCGCTTGGACAGCGCCCTTGTCTGTATGACTGCCATAGGAAAACCTCCTTTTTCGTTTGCAGGCTCAGTCTGACAGACAAGTGCCCAAACATCGCAAAGGAAGGGTAAAGAAAATGTAAAGTTTACGCATGGTCACGCCCTCCTTGGCCGCCCTCCCTCCGGTCCGGGCAAAGCCCGGGGCGTTCGCCCCCGGTCCCGGCTCACGCCTCCGCCAGCTTGAAGCCGATGCCCCACACCGTCTGAATATAGCCGTCCGTGCCGCTGGGACGGAGCTTGGCCCGGATGTTGCTGACGTGGACGGTGATGGTTTTGTCCTCCACGGCGTATTCCTCCTGCCAGACCGCCTCATAAATCTGCTGCTTGGTAAACACCCGCTTGGGGCGGCCGGCCAGCAGCTCCACTATCTTGAATTCATGGGCGGTGAGATTAACCGGCTGTCCGGCGGCGGTGAGGGTCATCCCGTCCAGGTTCAGCACCCAGTCCCGGTAGCGCAGGCATTCGCCCGGGGGGGCGGCGCTGGCGTGGCGGAGCTGCACCAGGATTCTGGCCCACAGCTCTTCCAGCTGATAGGGCTTGGTCAGATAGTCGTCCGCCCCCAGTCCCAGCAGCTCCACCTTGTCGGACAGCTCTGTTTTGGCCGACAGCACCATCACCGGCACCTGACTGGATTGGCGGATTTCCGCAATCAGCTCCCCGCCGGACAGGCCGGGAAGCATCAGGTCCATCAGCAGCAGGTCGATGCCGCCCGCCTGCCAGAGCATCCGGCCCTCGGTGCCGGAAAATGCCTGGACGCACTCACAGCCCTTCCGGCGCAGATACTGGGCGGCGGCGTTGTTGATATCGGTATCGTCTTCAATGATCAGAATACGGGGCATAGAACGGCCTCCTTCCGCGCGTTCAGGCATGACCCGGCCTCAGGACCCATGGGCCGTCTGCAAACGCGCCTGTCTACAGCATACAAAATTTTTGGCGGCTTTTCAAGAAAAATACTGTTTGAGGCGTGTCCGTCTGCACATTTTACAGCGGGGATGCCATGTTGGAAAGGGGTCCCCTCCCCTACAGGGCGCTCCATGCCTTCGGGGGACGGGACAGCATCAAATTCCCGAATAAGACGCCCCCGCCGTTCTCACCTGCTGTTCCCGCCTGCTGTTCCCGCCTGCCGGGTTGGGAGAAACACGGGGGCCCGCCGTCCCGAAACGTGGACGGCATGTTTGAGGCGGCGGAGACAGGGAGAACCCCGGCGGCGGAAAAGCGGCGGAAAACTCCGGAGCATGACAAGGCCTCCGGCTTGCTGCCGGAGGCCTTGACGTCAGTTCTTGAAATATTGGGGATACGCCTTGCGGATGACCACCGCGTCGATTCGGTAGCGGCTCAGATGTACCTCCATCAGCTCCCGGGTCTTGACAGGGTCCCGGCAGGCGATGGACTCGGTCATATTCTCATGGTCCTGCACAATTTTCGGGTCCTTGACGGAGAAAAGGGCCATGTTGCGAACCCGGTCGAAGTGAATGGAGATGTTCTGCATCAGGGCGAACACCTGGGATTTATGGGCGATTTCAAACAGCATCTGATGGAAATGGTCATCCAGAGTCCAGAGCTGATCCGGGTCGAAATTGTCCCAGTAGAACTTCTGGAGCCGGATGTTTTCCCGGAGCCGCTCCACGTCCTCCGGCCCGGCCATCTCGCAGACCAGGTCCACCACGGCGCACTCCAGCACGTTCCGCATGAACCGGGATTCTTCCACCAGGTCGTAGTCAATCAGGGACACCACGCTTCTCTTCTGAGGCTGAATCTCTATAATCCGCACCTTGGACAGCTCAATCAGCGCCTCCCGCACCGGCGTCCGGGAAAGACCCAGCTCCGCGGAAAGCTCGTTTTCGCTGATTTGGCTGCCGGGCTCCAGATTGAGATGAATGATGTTGTCCTTGATGACCCGCAGCGCGTAATCCCGCCCGTTTTCCCGGGGAAGCCGCTCCAATATTTTCATAAGCACGCCTCCTGCCTTGTCTCATCTTAAACTAGCATACAAGTTTAGAGGCCTGCTGTCAAGAACTTGTATATCAGTTTCCCAAATATTTTTTCAGTGTGGCCCGCACCGCGCCGGGGCCGGCCAGCAGCTCTTTTACCATGCCTTCAATCCTCCCGGACAGGCCCAGCTCCACCAGGTCGGAGCCAAAAATCACGGGGTTGCGGAGGATGTCCTCCAGCCTGCCGTCCACGCTCTCCGGATGGCCCAGAGTCACGCCCGCCAGCCTGCCCTGAAGCTCCTCCAGCATGGGGTCGCCGCTGCACTCGAAGGGCTTCCCCTCGTCGTCCACCGCCAGCAGGTAGCGCAGCCACCCGGCAATGGCCAGAGGGATGAAGGTCAGGGTCTTCGGGTCCATGCCGGGCCTCTGGGCGTAGGCCCGGACGGTCTCGCCAAATCGAATGGGAATCTTCTGGCTGGTGTCCGAGGCAATGCGCTGGGGCGTATCCGGCATGAAGGGATTGGGGAACCGCTGGTCGATGACCTCGTGGATGAAGTCCATGGGCTTGATGATGCCGGGGTCCGTCACCACGGGCATCCCCTCCACATAGCCGATTTTCTCAATCAGCCCCTTGAGCTCCGGGTCCCGCAGCTCGGCGGCGATGGAATCATAGCCCAGCAGGCAACCGTAGACCGCCAGCGCCGTGTGCAGAGGATTCAGGCAGGTCATGACCTTCATCCGCTCCACGTTGTTCACGGTATCCCGGTCGGTCATAAAGACCCCGGCTTTTTCCAGGGGCGGCCGCCCGTTGGGGAACCGGTCCTCAATCACCAGATACTGGGGGCCCTCGGCGTTGACAAAGGCGGCTGTGTAGCCGTTTTTGGAGGTGACTTTCACCTTCATGTCCTCAAAGCCCGCTTCGGTCAGGGCCTGCTCCACGGCGGGGGCGGGCCGGGGGGTGATTTTGTCAATCATGGTCCAGGGGAAGGAAATCTGGGCCTCGTCCTCCACCCAGGCGGTGAAGTCCCCGGAAACAAAGCCCTTTTCCATCCACTTTTCCGCCATGGTTACCACGCTGTTCCGGAGCTTCTCGCCGTTGCGGGAGCAGTTGTCGGTGCTGACCACGGCCATGGGGTATTTCCCGGCCTGGAACCGCTCCAGCAGCAGAGCCGTCACCTTGCCCATGGCGGAGACGCAGCCCTCCGGCCCGGCGGCGAAATCCTTCTCCGCCAGAGGGGTAAAGCTGCCGTCCATGCCGGTCAGGGCATAGCCCTTCTCGGTGATGGTGAAGGTAATCATCTGAAGGGAGGGATTGCGGAAGATGGCCTTCAGCTTCTCCCAATCCTCCGGGAAGCTCTGGTCCGCCCGGAGGGCCCCGGCCACGGAGCCCACCACGGTCTTTTTCATGTTCCCGTCGGGCATCAGAGTCACCAGAAGGCTGAGGTTATCATAGGGCCCATAGGTGTTGTCCACGATCTCATAATCGAAGGTCTCGGCGGTGTACAGTCCGCCCTTCACCAGCCCCTGTTCAATCAGGGACTGCTGGAGCATGGCGTGAAAAGCCCGGAAGAGGCTGCCGGAACCAAAGTGAACCCAGGTGGGACGGGCCTCCGTCTCGGCGGCCATGTCCTTCCAGTCAAACTTCGGCAGGGTCACGCCTGCCTGCTCCCAGGCGGCGCGGTTCTGAATACTCTCGCAGTTCAGTTTCATAACGCTTCACCTCAAATCTTTCCGGCTTCCCGTTCCAGCATGTCCCAGCAGCCCAGCATATACATGATGCCCAGGGCCCGGTCATACAGCCCGTAGCCAGGGCGGCAGGTGCCGGGGCCCTCTCCCCACAGATGCCGGCCATGGTCGGGGCGGATATAGCCCTCGAAGCCGCAGTCGTGATAGGCCCGCATAATCTCCAGAATGCCGGTTTCGCCGTCGCAGTCCCGGTGGCTGGCCTCGGAGAAGTCCCCGTTGGGGAAGTGCTTGATGTTGCGGATGTGGGCAAAGGCAATCCGGCCGCAGCAGGAACGGATGATGTCCGGCACATCGTTGTTGGGGTTCGCCCCCAGAGAGCCGGAGCACAGGCACAGGCAGTTGTGGGGATCGTCCACCATATTCAGGAAGTGATGAATGGCCTCTTTGTCGACCAGCAGGCGGGGAATGCCGAAGATGTCCCACGGGGGATCGTCCATGTGAATGGCCATCTTGATGCCGGTCTCCCGGCAGGTGGGCATAATGGCCTCCAGGAAATACTTCAGGTTCTCCCAGAGCTTTTCCTTGGTGACGGGCCGGTAGGCCTCAAAGAGATCGTCCAGCTTGGCCATGCGCTCCGGCTCCCAGCCGGGGAAGGTCAGGCCGTGGAGGTTCTCCAGGATGTAGCTGGCCATCTCCTTGTAATCCTGCTGGATTCTGGCCTTTTCATAGTACAGGGCCGTGGAGCCGTCCCCCACGGGGTGGAACAGGTCCGTGCGGGTCCAGTCGAAAATGGGCATGAAGTTGTAGGTAACCACCTTCACGCCGAAGGGGGCCAGGTTCCGCAGGGTCTGCTTGTAGTTCTCAATATACTGGTCCCGGGTGGGCAGGCCGATTTTAATGTCGTCGTGGACGTTGACGGACTCCACCACGTCCATGTTGAAGCCGTACTCGTCCAGCTGTTTTTTCACAGCGGCGATTTCCTCCGGCTGCCAGACCTCGCCGGGCAGCTTGTCGTGAAGCGCCCAGACGATGCCCTCCACACCGGGAATCTGCCTGATATCGGAAAGCTTGATTTGATCGTTGCCCTCGCCATACCAGCGGAATGTCATTTGCATCGCAGAATACACACCTTTCTTATGGCGGCGGCCTGACAGCCGCCGCCGTTCAGTTCTGAGAGCCCGTTTAAAATCCGGAGGGGTGCCGGATTGGGGCAGATTTTTTACCCAATGGGCATGTGATATCCGTAAGGCGGCAGAGCCGCCAACGGCTATCCAATTGTCGGG